>Ga0194048_10000464_pt1 | contig 19731 bp, 11 predicted proteins | sample JunL225m_MetaG_FD_161685 | JGI IMG/M metagenome (GOLD analysis project Ga0194048, IMG submission 161685) | Anoxic zone freshwater microbial communities from boreal shield lake in IISD Experimental Lakes Area, Ontario, Canada - Jun2016-L222-5m | ecosystem: Environmental > Aquatic > Freshwater >...
CACGTATATACGCCGGATGGTATGGTATAACTGGATTTTTATTGTTAAGTAGAGAAAAATTTATGGTTGACCGTATTGAAAGTTTCGATATAGATCCTACTTGCGAACCAATTGCTAATATGATCAATGAAAATTGGGTTATTAAGGAATGGAAGTTTAAAGCATACATTGGAGATTGTAATGAGTCATTACCTGGAAAGCCAGACCTAATAATTAACACTAGTACAGAGCATTTTGACTCTATGAATTGGTTTAATAACATTCCTACCGGAACTAGGGTGATACTTCAAGGTAATGATATGCTGCATGACGACCACGTAGTATATTCTGCTACATTGGATGAATTTATTGATCACTATCCGTTAACCAGCATTGATTATCATGGTAGTTTGGACTTTGTATATCCCGAATCACAATTTACACGATATATGATAATCGGAGTTAAATGATGTCTTTACCAAAAATAGAAGAAGTAAAACAAGTTAACGAAGATCTAACTCATGTTACCTGGATCGTCAATAATATCTGCCCAAACACCTGCGTATACTGCCCGCCAGAGATACATAACGGTTCCAATCATAACTACGATTGGGATAACGCCAGAAGATTCCTAGATTTATTGTTCGAACGATATCCGACGATGCATTTCTCTATTGGAGGTGGAGAACCTAGTATGAGTCCATTCTTTCCAGAGCTGGTAAAGAAAATACATGAAGCTGGCCATACCATTACCGTGACATCAAACGCATACAAGAGTTCGGAATATTGGCGAGAGATCGTTCCCTATATTAAACAGATATCGTTTAGCTATCATCCAGAATTTTCCACAGAACAATACTTTAACAATGTACTAGCAACAGCTGATGTAACCTTAGTAACTGCCCGTGTAATGATGCTGAGTAGTCACTGGAAGAAGTGTATCCAAGCATATGCACGATTACTGCAACATGATAGCTATGTTATAGAAATTGTGCGTGTATATGATTGGGGCACTCGCAACGGTAGCGATCAATATACAGAAGAACAGATCAATTGGATGGATACAGTAAAGCCTCGTTTCATGCCACATAATCATCAACACAGTCAAAAACCGCAGAGTAATACCAGTATAGCAGCAGAATACTATTTTGATGATGGCACGATAGGACACAGTCGGGATCAAATATACTATACTAATCGAGGACAAACTAACTTCAAGGGATACGAATGTGATCTAGGATTACGCAGCCTGTGGATAGGGCCGCTGGGGCAGATTAAAAGAGGCAACTGTATGGCAGGAGGTATTATTGGCAGTATCAATGAACCAGAGTCGATACAATGGCCAACTAAGTCAATTATTTGTCCCTATAACATATGCGGGTGTAGCAGCGATGTTAATATCAATAAAAGAAGAATACCAAATATAATTGTAAAAAATAATGCTTACGTTAAGTAATTACCAACCTTCTTGCCGTCGGATCACATCAATCTCACGAACCATGATACCTTGATTGTGCCAATTACTTCGGTAATGTCGCTTAAAAAACTTACTGGCATTTTCGTCTAGCATTACCATGGGCAAATCTAATTGAGTATGCAAGTCCGGTGAGATACGAGCTAAGATATGTTCTGGATTGTGACCATCTATTGTATCATATATTAGTTTAAGTGCAGAAAAATCCTGTACCTGGCGATGATCCCACGAAGGATTAATCATAAGCATATATGTTCCCATGCGTGCGCCCAACATAGCCCATACTCCATTATCAACATCTCGGCCTACATTATGCCAGATGGTTAAATGATCAAGATTTCTATGATTTATTCGATTCTTAAATTCTGATAGTGTAGGTCTCTTTCCACGATCCAAGCACATCTTTACACCTTCGCGAAATCCTGCACGCCATGCTTGAAAAGGAGTCGCATTGGGATAGGTAGTACTATAAGAATCATGCATCGCCCAGTAGTTTGGATAAAAACAAAACTCTACGTCATTCTCCGATGCACCATCTGTATTTTCATGCGTGCGCATATTATTAATAAAGGTTCGCGTCCATGAACTGATGCCACCATTGCCATACATTAGCCCGTTAATTTCATTAAGAGCACGCCAACGATAAACTGCATTTTCCCATTCGGCATCAGCAAATTCAAATGTCAGATCAAAGAAATCCTCTTCGGGCATATTATCCCCGTCAATTAATATAAATCTTTCAGTTTCACTTGCAGCAGCAGCAGCTTTATGTGCAGCATCTGATCCATCAACACCGTCAACACGCTTGGCCCAGGGAACCATATTTTTAATTTCGGCCCAAAATTTCTCTTTTTGTGGTTCATCATAAGATAGGTATATTACGTCTAAATCTGCGATATCTATTTGTGTTGTCATACTAAATTCCATTTTGTATTAGGCGATTTCTCATCAACTACGATACTGACATCCTGAGGATGGCACGGTGTTCCATAGCCGACTGGTTTTAATTTAGTTACCAAGTACTTGGTCTCTATTATCACTAGTTTTCCGTCAATTACTCGTATAAGTTTAGGTGAATTCGAAAATATATCTTTATCAACATCTATATAATTACCCGGTAAGTCTTCCTGACTAAAAAATAATGGGAATCCTTGATCGTCATAGTATAATCGGTAGAATACGGCCTTTGTTTCGACTGGTTGCAATGCTGCCCAAAATTCTTCTTCATTCATCGCTAGGTAATGTTCCGTTACTATGTTTGTTGCGCATTTTCTCTACATCTTGCATGGCTCGTTGCTCTTGCATTGTGCGTTCGTCAAAAAACTTACGAGGATTACCACACATGACACAATTTGGATCACCACATGTCATTCCAGATACTTTATGATAACGATGTGGACTTTCCCCCGGAGAGTCAGCAGGCGTACCATAGTCAGCAAATGAATGTGCTTTACGAATACTCATCTGTCGGTTAATGTGATTTTCTTTCTGTTGCTGACGTTTACTGTGTTTAATTTTATCTGTTTCATCACTCATCTGCCAACTCCTTCACATAATAGTGTACTAGTCCCCACTGTGCTACCGTGTTAATTCTAACACCAGGATTAGTTTTTTCATACACTAAATCTTTACTCCAATCGTCCGATGTAATGGGGATCATATTTTTTTTCATATGCACAATGGTTGGCCCCAATCCCTTGGGTAATACCACGTTCTCGATACCCATTACCGTCGCAGCCATTGCATAAACTACATCAGTGGTAGCAACTTCATCGGGAAATTTTAACAGGGTCTTATACTTTTCCCAATTTTCAAACATATCACGAACTATCTTAAAAAATTCTTCCGCAGTGTCACTTACCTTCCAGTAGGTAATAGCATTGTATACATCTGGCAGAGCATTATTATCAAATATTTTACGATAAAACCTAGATTTACCAGGGTTATCGTAAAAATCTCTGCACCCTTGGCTAATAACTAGATCACGTTTAGCCAATAAATCCCACCAATGATCAATAGGGCCTGCGCACCACATGTCAGCTTCTAATTTAATAGTATGTTGGTAAGGACTCGCTGCATAGCATTGCCAATCATTAGCATAACCACCGAGATTTCCGTATGGCAACATATCTTCGGTTAAAATAGTGATATTAGCAGCAGGATGCCATTGTAATATACTATCCTTTAACTTATTGGCACATTTAACATATACATCGCCTATTGCAGGAATCAAATATCCTTGTTCAAATGTCACTGGCAATGATATCCCCTAAATGTCGTTTACCCATAGCATGAAAATCCTGATTGTGTATAGTTATGTATCGAGATTTCTGATCCGGTGTTAAAAAATCCACACGATATTGATCTTCGGCTGTTTTGGATAGAGTATGCGCTGGAGTTACTGATGCTAGACTCCAGGGAATATCCATATGATCCAGAGTATGTCCGTTAACAATACCCAGTGCTATACTTAAGGCAAAATCATTACGGTAGATGGACCGTGAAATTTTATATAGATTTCGATAATGATCCCAATTCTGTTTAATCATGTTCATTGAGTTAAAAAGCATTTCTGCTTCATCACCACGTTTGAACATCATTACAGTAGCCCACCACATGGGCATATTGAAGTTACCAAAGTTATTTAATTCATCAAAATTATCTTGATTAACCACATCATACGCTGTTTTGTGAGCTACAAAATTTGTATCCATTGACAAAACTTTGGTTAATTGATTGCTGGCCACAACATAATCAGCATCTAATACTAATGTTTGTTTCCACGGCGATAATCCATATGCGTCAACACGATTACCATTGTACCATGTTACATCATTAACCTGATCTGCAAATCTTCTAGAATAAACTCCTTCTGGTTGAGCAGGTACAAATAGTTCATACTCTGTGTTGTCAAAGGGGATATCAGTGACTATGGCAGTGGGAATATCTAAATGACGTTTAATATTTTTTGCCGACCAGCGGGCCATAGAAAGATAATCTATGTGTTCATTGTTAAATGCAAATATCAATGCGCCGGTTGTCATCGTTTTTTATTGAGTTCTTCATATTCAACAAGCCATTGGTCCATGGTATCTTGCCAAAGGCCTATTACAATTGATCTAAGTTCAGCTTTATCAACTTTTACAGGATTACCGTATAAATCTTGTAATACCAAGATTGATCGACCGGTGCTAGTACTGCCAATGATGGAAATAAGGTCAGGTCCAGCTTTAAACATTCCACCATTATATGCGAAGACCAATTTTGCTTCGTATTTTTCTTTAAGAGTGCGTCGGGCGGCGGCATGTTCGAAACGAACTCGCGAATGCGCCACTAATTTATCAGTATTCATATGATTATTGTACTATAGGAAAGGGCAAAAGTAAAGGGCATTACGCCCTTTTGGTAAAACTAATTAAGTGTTCGCGCAGGAAACTGATACCGTCGGAGTTCCCCACACGTTTGCGAGATATGTTGTCTCGGGAGGAATGTATGTAACAATGGTAGCAGGTGCTGTGCCGAATGTGATGCCAGTAGTGGCTGTGCCGCCAGTCAATGTTGTAACTGCTCCAGGTAATGGATCACCATTATCATACCATGTCGTAGTAAGTGTTAGTACCGCACCAGTAACCGTAGCATCTGTTTGCAAATAGTTGCTTGAATAAGCTGCACCTGAGTCAAACTGTTTATAAATTGTAGTTGGGCTTGAGGTTAATTGAGCAAATCCAGTACTAGTTGTCAAAGTGGTCGGGGTACCAGATCCGCCAATCTTTGTTGTCCCAGTATACGTAGTACCATTGAGAGTTTTACTTGCTCCGGTACTTGTTACATAGATAGTACCGACTACGTTGGCAATAAAGGCATTCCATTCTGTATCGGCCGGAGTGCCAGTGCTTGTTTTGCTATATTGAATCTTAACTAATCCACCAGCATTAAAGAAATTACTAGCAGAAGTTGTATTAGCAAAAGTTACGTTAGATGTCCAAGTTGCAGTCCATTTTCCGTGTGTATTAGCTAATCCTACGTTACCTATACCAGCAGTAAAACTAGCAGTACCAGTCCATGCTGTATATTGCGTACCTTGGGTAGCTGCGTTATAACGATTGGTATAGCAGCTAGTAATATCAGCATTAACGTTAGCCAGTGCGGTAATTATGTTTCCAGCGACGGGATTCGATCTTGATGTGACAGTAGTGCCCTGATGACTTGCCATTGAACTGATGTTTGCATTTAGAGTTGCCCACTGCGTTGCGGTCACTGTCCCTGCTGCTGCTACAGTAGACAATGCTGTTTGTCCGTATGTAGTATTCATAGTAGCGTTAATATTAGCGCCAACTGTAGTAGACACAAAACCATTATAGTCTGTCGCCTGAATTAAATTTCCCGTAGAGTAAGTCATTACTGTATTTTTCCTGTTATAGTTTATTTAATTGTAACAATAGCTTCAACAGTACCTAAACCTGAATCTAATTTGTCATTGAGTGAACGCCCTATCACATTGAATGCTGTCGCTTCACCAGCTGCTGCGGCTCTTGCTATGCCGTTACCTGCTGATACTAAACGATCTCCACGCTGTACAACACCCGTAACCTGAACTGGCACGCGACCTGTCATAGCAACTGGGGGGTGGGTTAAATCATTACCAGCCGCACCATTCATCAGGTAAGCTGCTCGTGTACTAATTACACCGAACACAGATTCACTTAATTCAGTATTAGATCTCGTAATTTCTGCTGATCCGCCTAGTTCAACTACTGTGCCAGGAGCATATGCTTCGTCTGATGCAAAGCGTTCTGCAACGTCAGCATAGTTGGCAGTAATACCATATGCGCCGCTTACGATTCCCGTTGATCCATTAATTGTCATTGCAGTGGACGGGGTTCCGGCCTTGTTAACAACAAAATTTATGTTACCATTTAGGTCATTATTAGTTAAGTTTACATTAATGTTGCCCGTTACACCTACACCAAAATCACTATTTGTACCAACTAGTAGCCCAGTATTGTTAATAACACTTAATGTACCAGTTGTTGATGTATTAGCGTTCGTTCGCATAAACGCACTGGCGGAAACGTTACCTAATGCTTCTGCATTAGTTGCGGTGCCCTGAAATAAAGGTACTTGTCCATTTGCATCTGTAGCAAGTGTAATACCAGGGCGAATTGTAGTAAACCCAGTTATTAACGGATTTGGAGTAAATGCAGCATCGTCAGAAATAAAGCCAACAATCGTATCATTCACATAAAGTTCAACCACAATATGATTTTGAGCAGTATTATCAGTAATTACAGCTGGAATTGCGCCAGTAACTCCGGTAGCAGCACTGAAAATTGGACCAACCAATAACCATTCTGTCCCAGTCCACACATTTAATTGCTGTGCTATTGTATTAAACCATAAATCACCGATAGAATTGTTAGATGGGGCAGATGACGCTGCTTGTGCGCTACCCAATGTCTTAAATCCTACACCGTTATAAACTTGTAAAACGCCGGTTGTTGTATTAAACCAAAGTTGTCCTTTTAGAGGGGCACTTGGTGCTGTCGAATTGGCGGCATTTTCTAATAAATGAACAAAGTTATCATCTAAAAATTGCCCGTAACCGGCATAGTTTTTGCCCACCAGGGTCTGCGAACACGCGGTGGTGTTAATAGTACCGTTTGGCACAGTAACTAATAAATTACCGTTTGTTAGGTTGATCGTATATGACATTTAGATTGCTCCATCCTTATAAGTATTTAGCCGTTTTATATTCATATATTTATGCAGCAGTTAAATTCGTAAGAGTCTGAATTCTCAAAGTATAATCTATCTGTATTTGACGGTTCAAACTCTTTTGTACTGGGTGAAAAATAACATGAGTAATTAATCGTAGATCGATCGTTGAACCATTCTGGCATTGCAACCCTAGCTCATCAAACACGTATTCTCCGTTAAAATTAGTACTATTATCAAACGCTTGTTGTCCCGCTGGCTGGCCATAATCCAATAAACAAGATACCAATATATCTGTATACGGGTTACCTGATGTGTGTAGTACCGTCATATTATTATTAGCCGGATCTAAATTAGTAGCTGAATTTTGATCTACTACTTGGGCATACGTTTCATTGTATAGACTAGCATTTTGTCCCACTACGTTAGGTGGCAAATAGGTAATAACACCGGTAGGATCTACTGCCGAACCGCCATTGCCAAAAGCCATGGTGTAAATCCAACCAGAGCCTTGATCAGCGAGTGTGCGGGCCATAGCAATTGATATGTTTTCATAATTAATAGCATTATCTTTATCTTCTAACACTTCACCGGTATTTCGATCAGTAATCTTGATATGTCCGGTGATGATAGGATGTGTAAGTTGTTTCATTATGCCTTTTGCTCCACAAATACTTTGCGTGTCTTGGGGTCTGTTATCTTTAAAAAAGCTTCAACAGATACCGATCCGGTGTCATTGGGCCGCTTTTCGGGGGTAGGTTGCTGCTGAGTAGGTAGTTTATTATTCATCGTCTTTTATTTATTATGATTTATATCTACAGATACTTATCCTAAGTTACTCCCTGTAAAAAGAGTGCCGGAACGGTGTCAGTTGTCTGCAATGGCTCGCCATTAGATGCAGTAAGAGGGTCAGATCCCTGAGCATACCATGTTACCCCACGGCGTACTAAGATAGTAACTGCCGAACCATCAGCAGGCGCAGTATCAAAGGTCACCACGACCGGAGTTTCACTGGATATAGTGTACCCTGACGTTTGTAGTATTCCAGCAATATAAACTTCTACTGCTCTACTTAAAGTCTGCCAATATGTAGTATTAGTAATAGCAGTTTCGGCCGGTACCGCTATTATTGCGCGGTAATAAAATCCATCATCAACTACTACAGTCCCAGCAACATACACAGAAGATTGTACCCATGTTTCGGCGCCAGTAAATGCCAACGAAATAGTAGATGCAGCAAAAATAGTAGTAGTACCATCGCCTAATGTTGTAACTTCTACAATGTAATCCTGGTACTCTAATGGTAATAAATTGACACTACCCATATCATATACATATGCGCCAGCTGTATGCGGGGCGGCAGCGGTGCCGGCTGTTCCACGTAATAGGCTGCTGATAGTGTTAGCCTCAAGATCAATTTCTCGATACATGATGCGTTCACCATTAATAGTTACCACGCCCCAAATATTAATAGAAAAATTAGGAATACTTAACGCACCAGCATTTTCTACATAGATAATATCAGCTAGTTGTGATACATCCTGTGTTATTGTAGTTGTAGTCTCCGGAGTTATGCGGTAGGTTGCTTGTACTCCTCTCATATCTTGGAATATTCTAAATGCCATGGTATTAGGAGCCACGTCATCATTAGTATAAACTCGCATATCCAAAGTGTCGAACTCACTACCCGGTACTAATTCTTCGGGTGCGTGACTTTCATTTATACCGACATATACTCCACCCTGCACATTAATATCAGTCGGGCGAGTGCCTAAATATGGATCTAAATAACTACTTTCAAAAATTGTATCGAGTAAACTTACATCATAAGTCGGTAATCCATTAGGCGCTATTGTATAGTTGTCAAAGGGATTTATATCAAAATTACCTACATCAAATCCAGTATCTTGATCGAAATTAAACCCAGTAACTTGTACTCTTGGATAGCCAACACCGTCTATTAGCAATGGTAATGATAACCCGGGGGTGTTAACTGTGCTAACGTAATAACCCATAGTTCGGTTAACTCCGCTTAATGTGTCGGCATCAACTCTTGTCCATTGAACTGGATCAAATACTGTATTGGTTATTGTACTGTCAGCATTCCAGACGATATTGTCAAATCTAACAAGTGTCCCCTCGGTATATGTTGCATCAGTTGTCCAGTCAACTATAATGGAGGTATATTCATAACGGTCGTATTTTAAAGTAAGGTCAAAAGTTCTTGCCAACGAGTGACCTGCTGGATTTCCCATTATTACACCAGCTTGTGCAAGTTGGCCAACAAAAGTTAATAATACTGTCCCGTTTACCTGTTCGTCCTGCCCCCAAGGTGCAACTTCACCCAACGTGCCAGCAGTGGTGACTGTAAATATGTTATTGGTTGGGGTAATAATGAAGCTATTTGTAACAACAACTAACTCAGCCGCCCAGGCAATGGGTGCAGCAGGTAATCCACCACCTGTAATAGTTACCGTAGCATCAGTGATGTACCCGCTACCTGGATTTGTCACAGTAATAGCAATAATATTGCCCAAAGTATTAATAATACAAGTACCAGTAGCAGGATAACCAAAATACGTTAATGTGGCACTACCATTGATCGACGAACCACTAGTAACCGAGGGTGGTGTCGTTGATGTCGTACCTGGAACTGTAACGGTGTACAAATTATTAGCATAGAATACTTGCTGACCCAATAGGTAGCTGGTATTAGCTTGCCATTCTGTGCCAAATGTTATTATCGGAGCAGTTAGGTACCCTGTTCCGGCGTTGATGACTGTTACGCCCTGTACATTTAGTGTATAGTTATCAAACCACTGACTGTATAAGCTAGGCGGAATCCAAATTTGTGCGTCTGGTGCAGTATCGCTAGCTATAGAAGTATGTGTGGTGATAGCTGCGTCATAGGGTGTTAGAATAGGGCTCACAAACTGCGGTGCAGGCAGGGTCGGATTCCAATACGCAGGTAAATCAAAGTCTGTCAAATCACCTGTGAAATCATCCTCACCATTATAAACCAAGTTAAATTTGCGAGGCTGAACGTGATACGGTTTAACTTCTTGGAAGTAATCCAATACGAAGTCTTGATTATCTGAAAGATAAGTCTGGTAAGGCAACAAAGCACGAATATTATGGTTAACGTCAACATAACTGGTCTTAACTAACCATGAAGGATTCGTAAATTCACTATAAACGTAATTAAACATCAATATTAGGCTGCTATTGCGTTCCATTAGTAAATCTTCAACATAAATTTCTTCGTTCAATGCTTGAATTATATAACGAGTTTCAATTTGCGGTGTTTCATCAAAATATTGTGAGTCAAAGGTTTGAGCATCGAATCCAAAATTACCAGAAGGATAATTCCATAATGATTCCTTAAATGCTATAGTACCGTCTTCAAGTCCAACCCTCTGCCAATTAGTAGCTGGATTAGGCCCTGTACGTAAATAAATTTCCCATTTACCAGCACCATTGGAAATAACACGAACTGACGAACCCACTGGCACAGTTTCATAAGTTAGTGTTACTAACTGACCATAGTTTTGTACGGCGGCAACCGGTGCAATGCTTGAATTATAGCCGGGCAACCACCAATTGACATAGTACCAGTATAGCGGAGTATCATAACTTTGAAACTGTGTAAGAGTTAAAGTCTGACCTGCACCAACGGTGTATATTGTCCAGCGACCCTGTTGACTACTGTCGTTAAGTACTAGATACTTATAGCCCACTGGTATCCCGGCAAGATTTTGATATCCCAATACTTCCAAATTAGGTACTTCGAAATCCCACGCACCACTATCTGCTTCGGGTATTGCCTGCGCAGAATTTAATAAATTAAAACTGCGTGTTTCAGTAATAGGATACTGAGCTAGTACTGTATTTGCTCGGCCTAAATAATTTTCCAGGGCAGTGAATCTATCTACAAACATTGACTGCCTAGGCCGGAATTGTACACCGAATCTCATGCCAGGACTTAACGTAGGATCCGGTACATTATTTCCGGTAGCATTAATACCACTTAGACTGTCCACTAACTTACGATACAGTTGTGCATTAAGGAAAGACTCTGCAATACCATCTGTAATTATTTGGTATTCTTGATGCACTACTGCATCTGTTGGTTTACGTGAGAAGCTAACATTTAAAATAGTATTGGTAGCGTTTATTAAATTCTGTGCGTTATACACAGCAATAGTAGACGCATTAAGTGCCGCAATGTAGGGAATACCACTACTACGAGGATCAAGTATATAACTGGCCACACCCGACGGACTCAATGTTTTCCCGGAACCCGTTGCAATGGTGGTAAGGCCACGAACCCAGAAGTAATAAAGGGTTGTAAAAATGTTGTTTGAACCCAGTACCGTTGCCACACAATAGCTAGTTGGACTCAATGGTATGCCTGCACCTGTATAGCCCGCCGGCGTGGTATCACTTTCTATCCACTGATATACATCGATTTTACTACCGGGAAATGATGTTCCCCAGCGACGACTAGCGTACACAATATCATCTTGATTAGGATCAATAAATCTTACTGTGTCGGTGTCCCACCACATCTGTCCAATGTGATCTGAGCCCCACGCTTGCCCATTATTATGAACCGTACCCTGATTGTATTGTGCAGGATCTACAGCACCAACGTAGTCAAGATTGCTTTGAGCTATTCCAAGTATTTTTCCCTGGAGAGGATCAAAGAAATCAAAATATGTCTGATATCCACCGGTTAATGTATCATTAATACTCACAGCCTGTCCGCCGTTATAGCTGAACACACCATCTATAGCAGTTACGTCTGCTACAGGTTGTTGAACACGTATAGGCTTCCAAGCTGGTGTATTATCAGGATTGTTAAGCACAACCGCATAGCCAGTACCCGAGGTGCTGATAGTAGTACCACCAGGCGCACCCACCATTAATCTACCATTGGTGTAGTTGACCGCGGTTGCAAAGAAGTCACCACTTTGAATAATGTTGTTATAGATCTGTTGTCCAAAAGCAAATTGTCCTGGATTATTGACATTCCTAGAACTACTAGGGAAATAGTCGTATGTGTATGCTACGCCACCAGTAGGTATTGGATTGTAGAATGTTGTGCTGTGTTCATCGAAATAGGTCTGACCTGAATCAAATGTCGTTGGTTCATATACGCTGCCGTTAGGTGCCCCTACTATCAAATTAACAGCACTACTATCGATACTTAAACTAGATCCAAAGTATGCTTCTGCTACCGGTAATGGGCTTAGAATTTGTTGTGCGAATACAAAAGTATTAAATCCCAATTGATCAAACATCGACGAAGCAACACCGGGTAATACAGTAAGTAAATTATTGGCTGAGCTGGCAGCAGCATTTTCGACAGATATTGTCAGTCTACCTGACACCACTGTAATAACTACTCCGGATAACGGTGCAAATACAAAATAAATGGTTTCGGTGGTTGGATCATACGAATAATTTATATCAGGTAATTGATACACCCCGTTCAAATATACCACGGTAGTATATGAGCTAGCAGCTGAGTACAATGTCCCTATATAAAATGCCTGCGTTGCACCGTCACCAGTAAAAGTTAGATCAGGTGTCGGGACGGCAACTACATTTGGAATTGCGGCTGCATTAATAGCTGCGGCTAAACCTACTGCGTTGTTATTAGGGGCAGACGGTAAAGATACCTGGGTATTATTGATTAAGATCGTGCCATTTATCGGAAGATTTGGATTGGCTATTGTACTGGTAGTGACACCGTATACTCTAGATTGATTAATTTGGTGATCAACCGAACCACTGTTAATTAGATAAGTCCCATCCTTGGGTGCGCCCACATATAAGCTACAATTTAAAGGACATGCATCTATTGCCGACCCGTATTCTGCCAAGGCAATTGGTGTACTACTGGATAACAGTTGTATCTGAGTAAACTGGTTAGTACCGATCTCAATTATATCACCATAGTTAAGTGTTATATTGGTAAAGGTAACTGTCCCACCATTGACGCTGTATTGTCCGTCAATAGATTGTGCCGTAGACAATAAAAATTCGCCATTTACGTTTACGGCCACAGGTGGATTATTACTTCCTAAAACTGTATACACTAGTTGTGCAGGATCTGATACGATGAATCTTACCACACTTCGATCGAACACATAAACCACGCCAGCCTTGGATAATGCATTGTTGGCAGCGGCAGGAGCCCCTACAAATAGTTGAGATCCGTCCGTAGTAGTCGATATACTGGCGCCAAAATTGTCACCAGATAAAGAATTTGCAGATGTTATAGCCGCAACATACTGCCAATACGTAGGAGTTACCACATTAATTAATGCACCTGTTACAGGTGACGTTATAAATGTTAATACCGTTGTCGCAGGATCAAATGTATAATCAAAATACGGACGCTGCACTACACCGTCTACCAATACAGAAAAGTTCTCAATAGCAGTAGCGTTATACAAATAGGTGCTGAGAGTAAATGAATTTAATGACGACACCCCGGTGCCTGAAATACTATATCCCGATATAACTCCGTCGGGTACAATACCACCGACAGTTATTACTAGATCATTTGCTGGAGAAGTACCGCCTAATTGTGTTCCATCAATGGTCACGGTATTACCAACAGCATAATTTGCGCCGCCTGATAATAATTCGACAATATATGTACCGCGTACATTGGTAACATTAAACAATGCACTATATCCTGATCCAGATGTTGAGTCTTGTTGTATATTGTAATAATTTTGAGTGTCAACTGCTGCTGATAATCTACGAGATATCACCAAGGACTGCTCAGTAAATAGTGCATATGTCAATATTACGTTATCAGCATCAATTGTAAAATCTGTGCCTGCGACTAATTCATTTCCGTTCAAGATAACCAATAATTGGTCAGGATATGCATCATTAATTTGTATGGCAGCAGAATAGTTGTAGGTTAATACCCCAATAGTAGTGGTATATTCTATTACCTGCTCCTGCACTTCCACTAACTCATAAGCATATACTTTGTTGGCACCAGGTGCGCCTATGTACATCCATTGTTCATCTTTACTAATTACTCCAGATGTTCCAAATCCTATAGTACCGAAATCTTCATCTGGTGGTACTAAAATCTGAGTAATAGCAACGGTATTTACCCCAGCATCTCGGTAAATTACTGCTGCATACCCCATACCAAAGTTACTGGTGTTAGCCCCAGCTATTGCCCAATTATAATTACCAAAGGTTACCATGTTACCAAACCCAGCGGTGTCAGGTACACCTAATGCCAGTGTATTATTAAACTGATAGTCAGTTATTATGCCTCTAAAGTATGTAAAGACCGACCCTACGCCTGAATTTGCGCCCGGCGCACCGACTAATGCAGAATAATTAATTTCAGACTGCGCTATACTTACGCCATATTGTACTGAAGCAGCCGCGCCGGGTGCGATTACCGAATCAGTGGTAAATGGAGTTTGTTTTTTTACTGCTGCCCAGTGACCACTGCCATCATCGTCTACCCAGGCAATTGCCCCGGGAACTAGGTCATTTACATAAGGCAATGTTGATATATCACTAGCTTGGCCCACACGAGCACTTTGTAAATGAAACACAATGCCTGCACCTGATATTGTTGTGACATTTGAATTTACAAAGCTAAATGCTATAATAATTGTTGTCGGTGAAGGAATGGCTAACACTCGGTAAACACCGTTAACTCCGTCATTGAAGTATTTGATAACGACTAAATCAGCAACTGACAAGTTATGTACTGAGTTAAACTGTGCAATACTTGTGCCGGTGAGATTGTCTGTTAGCTGTACCATCTGTGCAGGTACACTAGCTACTCGGTATACTCCCCAATCATACGTATTGACCTTGGCAATCCAGATGTATGTGCCTATGCCTATACTACTAATTTTTGCAGAGATCTCACTAGGATCCTTAAGACTGAATACTGTTACGTCAACATCATCTAAACATACGTACCCAGCTGACGGCAATGCAGTTACTAAACTGCCGTTTTCGTAAGTTGTAGGTAGAATGTTAGTATCGGTGATTACATAACTTTCTTTCCACAGATTATTTAGATAAACCTGTTGGTTCGCCTGGCTTTGTTCCCCAGGATTTATAATTTGTATAGTAGAAGGATTATACGATAATTTTGCTTCATCTAATTGTATCTCAAAGTAACTTTTATTGGCATTTGCACCGTAAGTACCTGACAATACACCCCAGTTTTCATAGATGTTATAGGCCCCGCTCTCTTTACCATTAAGCTGTGTTGCACTGAATACTTCAGCAGCCTGAACTGTGCCTTTTGTTCCGATAAACTGCTGATATAACTGAACCTGTGTTACCCCATTAAGATTCATGTTCGTCATATAAGGACGAGGACGGAATCCAATTAATCCAAACGCAAACAGGTCATTATCACTGGTTAAATTAGCTCGATATACGTCATATGCAGTTACCATTTGATCGGCTTTATTGGCCAGGTTAGGCAACAGTCCGTTATCGATAGCTTGGTAATCTGTTTTAACCCATTCGTTATAATTAAATGTCTGTTGCGGCTCACTAATTACCAATGCTTGCCAGTAGGTATTTTTATACAATACCATGTCACCCTTGGTGTATTTGGTATAAGCCTTCCATTGTTGAACGTTGTTTAAATTAAGTATAAAGCCCTGTGCATTGAGTTGACCATCCCATTGTATTGTTGTAGATGCAATTAAACTCAAACGAACTTGTCGAGCAGCAGTAGTGGGGTCGTATATTAAATCTGTATTCTTAGTTACATTATTAAACACAATCATGTCTTCATAATTGGTAAACTTTAGTGTAAGAAAATTGATGGTCTGACCATTGGTGGACGTAATTGAGAATTGGTTACCATCACGGTTAACCACCATCTTGCTAACATCCAATACTGTACGATTTTGATCCAACAGCATATTCTCAGGAGTTATACTAGCAATAGTATCAACAATACTGATAGGTTGGCTTGCGGTAATGGTTGTAGCACAAGGATTTAAGTTAATCATTGTGTTGGTTTGCCAGCCTTGATCAGCAAAGTATAGGAACTCCTGGGCCATTTGGTTCCAGTTTAGTGTATACCCATTGTAAGAATTATTAAATATAATTCCCTGACTTTGTAGCCATGCACCGTAGCTCAATAAGAAATCACATACACTTGATAAGCTGGTGAAGACATAACCATAAGGGATCTGCAGAGTATTGTTGGTATATTGAGAGGGCACCTGCACCGAAAGATTTCCGGAGGTGATCGTAGAATATAAACCAACAGGACTACTAACTAAAATTTCAAAATAAGGTTGAGCAGTACTGTATCCGTAGACACCATACCCAACTCTGCCTGACCCTAGTTGCTCTACTTGTACAATTACGGAACTATATGTAACTTGACTAAAAGGTTGATTTTTATAAAACAATAAATCATAACTTGAAGGAGAAATTAATAGGCTATTATTTGTGGAACTAGGGCCAGCCCGCTCGGTGAATACCTGCACGTATACTGGATCACTAAAGGACGCCATACGGTAACATAACCGTACATCTAGGTTTGTTAAGTCCTTGGTTAAGGCAGCTGAACTGTTAACTCCTATCTGTTGATTATAATCAATAATCCAGTTGATATAACTTGCTTTGCTTACGCCGGCACCATATATCTGTACACCCGATGCATTTAGACGATACCTATTGTTTAATAAGTACTGGCCCAATGTGGTATTGAAACGATATAGGTCTCGATCAGCAAACACGCTAAAGAATTGTGCTGGTTTAGTTAGGGCTATTAGCCGCATAATAGCAAATGGGTAAGAACTACTGTTCCACCAAGATGCCTGCACTGGCCCACCATCGCCTGATACCCATGATTGTTGGAATCCGTAGGGATTGTTTCGTCCCATAACGCATTCTGTCGGCGGTAACAGCTCACCTTCGGGACCGGCGGGGATAATTTCACTTAACCCAGGACGAATAAACTCGGGTAAGATGTAAGGCCCTGCTGGGTCACCTACTATGCCTGCTTCCAGATCTCCCCATAGTACCATATTGCCAGAAGTGTAGGGTGCTGGACCGTATCGTGTAATCCACCATGCTGGTTCTTCGGTAAAACCCACCATCTCCCAGGGAGTGGTAGTAGGAGTTTCTGTATCGTAAAAATAACGATAGATTCCACGCCAATTACCTTGTAGGAATTCTGCCTGATCAAGTCGATTAGCAGCTTGACTATAATTATAGGTAAAAGGATTACTCGCAACATAATTCTGTTGAGTATAATCTATTTTATTCTGTCCGACCCAAGTTAAAAAGTCTTCAGTTAAAATCTGATTAACTTCTGTATATGTATATGGTGTCTTACGGAAGTATCCCGGCAATAATGCTGTAGTCTGCGCAGGATAAAAGTCCGGATTTACTTGGTCAGTAGATAACGGTATTGGATTATCATCAACTTTAATATTGTCGTATATACGTTTTTCAAATTCATACAATACTTGATCTCGTACATCACCAAACGCAATAGTAATTGAGCCATCATGCCCTTGTATTACTACCGTTGGCTCTGAATATGTTTCGTCAACATAAATGCTAGGCGTGTATTTGGGATACAGGCCCATCTTACTTGGAGTATTAGGGCACCAACTAGCCACAGTAGTGGGATATTCATTAATAGTAACTACATCACCAACCTGTAATGGAATTAAAATTGTTAACTTAGGCGAATCTTTCGAAACTATATATTCAGTACCGCGTATCAATAACACATTGTTAACGTAGACTAATAATCCAAGATAATTGCTGGATGTAAAGTCATACATTTGCATTGTATTAAATGTCTGCCCAGTGATAGGGTTAACTACTGTGGTGGTAGTAGTATAATTTGTCCCAACTGGTAACATATCCGACCAGTAAAATGGACTTAGGCTAGTAGAATTCTTTGTGATATAGTTTATACACAAATCAAGTATCTGCCCCACAGTTTCATTACCAGTAAGATTCAATTGAGTAACTGCGGTTAACAATTTATTCTTGTACTTGATGTATTCTCTGCTATTATAGCTTATCGACGCAAATATATCGTAATTTGGATTGCGTAAGAAGAAGCCGGCTAAGGTCAGAGGAGATGACTGTTGTAAAATTAACCCGCCGTAAGGAATAATGTCGCCTAAGTCGCGAGTATTATTTCTACCATTAATAGGTCCCTTCAAATTAGGTAAATTCTCACAAATAGTAGCATAATGCTGACGTACTGTGCCTAGACTGAATTGCGAACTGTTATCATTAAACGGATTATTCTCCAGGTTAACTGGAATTTGATAAAAAGCCTGCTTACTGGCTTGCTGACTATAGGCCAACACTTCAACTATGTCTCCGTTGACCAATGTAGGGCTGTTTAATGTAATTAACGATGTGTCAGTGTTGCTATCAACTGATAGGGTGTACGTGGATGGCAGTTGATATACGCTATTAACAAAAATTTGTACTGGGGTAACATTTAAACTGGTGTCAATTAACACATCCAACTGCAATGGAGTTCCACCATATGCAAATTGAAATTGTTGGCGTGCTAACGATGGAATAGCAGCAGTTTGCCAACCTATTTCAAGTGCAAACGTATCTATATCCGAGTACTGGTATACAAACCCATTACTAACATTAACTGTTTTACCCGCGGTACCTGGAGGAGTGTATACAAAGGTGTCCGTATATAAATTGTTGTCAAATAATATGTCACCAATATTTTGGAGACTAAAGAACGCCAATGGAATATCCAGTACCGGGTCTACCGTATTATCTGGATTTTCAGCGTAACTCAGTAATTTACATCCAGTAAAGTTAGTACTGGGGTAGATTGTTGAATCACCAAAGCTAATACCATTACTGTCAAATACGTCAAACAACGGTGGTTGATTCACTGATACTTTTTGTTGGGCTTCTACCCAAGTAGTACCATTATAATAGAAACTTTCTCCTAACAGCCCAAGCGTACCACCAGAAACATACATAGCAGCGGTTGTGCTGGTAAAAGTTACCGAAGATGTGGTGCAGGATGTTACAATGTAACTACCATTGTAAACCGCAGGATTTACTTCGGACACCGTTATAGATTGACCGGGAGTATAGGGTACAGTTGATCTAGGGGTAAATGATACTGTCACTGCTGCACCTGTACCAACTATATTGACAATGGGCAAAGTGAGTCCATTACGACATACTGTTGTCTGATTAATCAATACCGGACTATAACTAGTCGGAACTAAATTAATAATGGGGGCAGCAGATGGTACTGGCGTAATAAAGTCCACCGTGTATACTTGGTTTCTAACGCTGGGGTTATTATCAGCTGCAAAAATTACCAAACTGCCCTGAACAAAGGTATATCCGTTGGATCCATATCCAATCTGTCCATTAACATTCAATAATGCATCGGTCTGTGTAAAATCAATAATATCAACAGCAGGAATTCCTTGTGTACCAAAATTATATAACTTGGTACCAGCTCTGAATTCTAAAATAGGACGATTAGCACGTTGTACGTTAGTGTATAC
>Ga0194048_10000465_pt1 | contig 19716 bp, 12 predicted proteins | sample JunL225m_MetaG_FD_161685 | JGI IMG/M metagenome (GOLD analysis project Ga0194048, IMG submission 161685) | Anoxic zone freshwater microbial communities from boreal shield lake in IISD Experimental Lakes Area, Ontario, Canada - Jun2016-L222-5m | ecosystem: Environmental > Aquatic > Freshwater >...
CCAATTCTCTACAACTCTGGAATCAATACAACTTTGGTGAGAATCTTTTGTTTGGTCCTCGTGGGGCAGGCATTTATTACTGGATAGCAAGCACTGGCGTTACTACCCGTGGTGTTAACTTGACTACGCTTGGCGATGCTCAAACGCCTGTGGTGCAGAACTACATCATCGTGTCGGACACATCACGGTTTGTTCTTGTGTTTGGAACAAACGATCCTAACGCCACAAGCCCCAACGCTTTGGACCCCATGTTTATTCGTTGGTCGGATCAAGAAGACCCATTTGTTTGGACGCCTGCAATCACCAACCAAGCAGGCAGTATCCGTTTATCTCATGGCTCTAAAATTATTACGGCCATTCAGACACGGCAAGAAATTGTGATTCTGACTGACCAAGCAGTATATTCCTTGCAGTACCTTGGTCCACCGTATGTTTGGGGTACACAGCTTTTAGGCGATAACATATCTGTTATTGGCCCCAACGCCGTTGCACTGGGTTCTGGCGTGGTGTATTGGATGGGCGTAGATAAGTTTTATATGTACGATGGCCGCATTCAAACACTCAACTGTGATTTGCGCCGCTATGTATTTGGTGATCTTAACCAAGGGCAGGCAGAACAAGTGTTTGCCAGCACCAACGAGGGCTTTAACGAAGTTTGGTGGTTTTACTGTTCGGAAAATTCTAACTCTGTAGACAAGTACGTGGTGTTTAACTACCTTGAAAGAGTGTGGTACTACGGCACTATGGCCCGTACTGCATGGCTGGACTCCGGCCTGTTGGATTTCCCGATTGCCGCCACATATGTCAACAACATTGTTAACCACGAAGATGGGATGAACGACAACATGACGGCTACCACTGCGGCCATTGAAGCATACATCTCGTCGTCTGAATTTGACATTAACGATGGCCACAACTTTGGCTACATCTGGCGCGTGCTGCCTGATTTGACGTTTGGTGACTCTACAACAGACCCTACTGGGGCGCAGCCGCAAGTCACGTTAACACTGTACCCAATGACCAGTTCAGGCTCGGGAGCAGGCACAGCGGTGTCAGCAGGCATTACTAAGATTGCCGCATACAACATCACCGAAGAATTTACGGGAATTGTATATACACGCGTGCGCGGGAGGCAGATGATTTTAAAAATGGGTTCAAACCAAATTAATACAAGCTGGCAGATGGGCGCTCCACGTATTGACATCAGGGCTGATGGACGTAGGTAAATGGCACAAGTAAATGTAAGCCCTCCCAGCCTACCGCTGGCCCCGGAAGAATACAATCGTCAGTACATGGACAAACTGGCAAACGTGTTGCGTTTGTTTTTTAACCAGATCAATAACGCTGGACCAATTGCTGGCGCTACGCAACGGGACGGAACAGATGTAATTTCGGGTTTGAGCTTCAGCCAACCCGATCCTGCAACCCCCGGACAATACGTTGTTAGCTTGCCTACCAGTGCCGATTACGCTAACCTACGGGTGGGGTCTGTTTATTACGACAGCGCCACCCAAATACTGAAAATTAAAGTTTGATACAAGGAGCTTGTTATGGCAGATGCTGGAATCGGTGAGGCAATGCTGCTTAGCGCAGCGATGGGCGGTGGCTCTGCTGCTATTACAGGTGGCGATCCTCTTAAAGGCGCTATGCTGGGTGCTCTAACAGGTGGCCTTGGTGCGGGCATTTCTGGGGCTATGCCAGCGCTTTCTGGTGCTGAAACATTAGTCCCTAGTGCAGTCCCCAGTGTGGCTCCTACAACTGCGGTTTTACCTCAAGCCATTAGTGCGCAAACAGGTAGCGGCATAGGCGCTTTGAACCCTGATTTTGCTCCTTTATCAAACACCGCTGGTTTGGGTGCGCCCGGCACATCTATACTGGGCAGCAATCCCGGAGTGCAGTATGCCGTTGATTCTATGCCTGCTTCTGCCGCCCCATCTGCGGCCCCATCTAGTTTCCAGCAGGCAATGAACGATCCTCTAAAGTACATGGGGGAACATAAACCGATGATGTTTGGTGCTGCTTTGACTGGTGCTACGGGCGCACGATATAACCCTAATATTCCAGCCGACACATACGACAACCCACTAAAGAGGTTTCATTACAGCCCTAGTACATACCGTCCATCTTTTGTTTATGCAGAAGGCGGCATCACTTCTTTGGGTAGTAATGCTATGGTGGTTGGTGGTCAACCTTCTTTAGATAACAATTCATCAAATATGGCAAGCGGTGGCATCTCTAATCTGGGTAGCTACTCTGATGGTGGCCGTATGCTTAAAGGCCCGGGCGATGGTATGTCAGACAGCATCCCTGCCAGCATTGCTGGCAAACGCCCAGCCCGTTTAGCGCAAGGTGAGTTTGTTGTTCCAGCCGATGTAGTATCCCACCTTGGTAATGGTTCCACAGATGCGGGTGCAAATCAGTTGTACCACATGATGGACAAAGTTCGTCAAGCACGTACTGGCCGTAAGTCTCAAGGCCGTGAGATTAACCCCGGCAGATACATGCCTGCTTAAGGAATATTTAAATGTTAATTCCAAATAAATTTAGCGGGTACTCTAAAGATGGCCTGCGCAAGTACCATTTTGGTAGCGGGCCTATAACTAGCGCTGTGCAGCAACAGCAACAGCAACAGCAAAACCCCGGGTATTCCGGAAGACTGGCGTATAACGCAAATGGCAAACTTGTTCCTATAGAAGAGATTAAAGGTTCTCTGGGGTATAACGATCAATTGCCAGTATTTAATCCTTCTATGCAAACTCCTCCTAGCGGGTTTCGGCCAAGTGCATTGGATTACGATAAACCAATTACTGACACCGATAAAGATAGTCCAACTTATGGAAAAGTAACAGGGTATCAGGCTGCGCCTCAGTTTTATCAACCTATTCAACAGCAGTCATATCAAAACAACAACGTAGACACCCCTTACGGCGCTAGTCAGTATGGCAAGGGTGTTCAGTATTTGCAAAACCCGTTTTCTTATGCGCCCCCCGGAGTTAGTGCTGGTAGCCAAGGTGGCATGGGCGGCATGTCTAATCCCTTTACATACAGGGGCGGAAACATAAGCGGTAGCAGCGGGATGGGTTATGGCGGCTATGGAGCCTACGGCACCCAAACTCCCGGTGCGCAAACTGGTACACCCCCACCACAAACTGGCGGCGTCAACCAATACATATATGGCCCCGGCGGCATGTTTCCGGGAGGGAATGGAACACCAACAGGCACACCAACAGGAACGCCCACAACAGGCGGCATTGACCAATTAATAACGGCAATACAAGCGTATTTGGGAGGTCGTCCCGTTCCAACAACGGCAGGAACGCCCACAGGAACGCCCACAGGAACGCCAACAGGAACGCCCACAGGAACGCCAACAGGAACAATAACAACAACAAATACAGCGCCCACCACTACACCTGCAACTTCTGCGCCCTCAAGCGGAGGTTTTGTTGCTGGCCCATATACTCCCGGAGGGTATCAAGGCTTTCCAAGCAAAGAGGCTTACGATAAAGCCGTGGCCATTCAAACTGCAAAAACAAACGCAGAGAACGCTGCACAGGATGCTTATAAAATCCCTTCAGACTCGCCGTTTTATGCGGCGTCAATAGGAGCTACTGGCGACAGGTTAAACAATTTAAAAAATTCAGCTTACGAATATCAACAACGACAAGAAAACCGCGCAAAGTTGGCTGCTGCAAATCCGGGGGTAGACGGTTTTATTGGCAGTGGCCCTGATAACGAAGGGTACAACTATGGCTCTTCCAAGTTTGGAGTTACATCCAAAGATTGGCTCCCTAATGTCAAAACCACAACTGACGTATCAAAAGCAAGCGGCAACGCGTCTATCCCCGATCTAAACAATCCGTTTACGGACACGGGCGCTACTACGTCTACTGCTGCTCCAGCGTTGTCGGATTTAGATCAATATGCTTTGCAAACGTATGGCCGTCCTTTGACTGATACAGAAAAGCAAGTGCTGTCCAGCATGCCTTTAACCGATGCGCAAAGCGTCATGGATACTTCCATTGCCAATTACAACGCATCACAAAATGCTGCCCCATCTGCAAAAGCAACAAGTTCTGATTCTTCCGCAAACAATATGGCGCGTGGTGGGATTGCCTCTTTATTGAGGCGCCGATGAATCTTAATGTCCGCCCCGTAGACACCAGCTACGTCCACCAAACATGGCCGTTGGTTGAGCCGTTCATTGCTTCCGCAATGAAAAAGGGTGGGGATTTCCCTGATTGGGCTGCTGGCTACACGGTTGACCACATTCAGTTATTCCTTACCAGTGGGCAGTGGTTGCTTTTGGTGGCTGTTGACGAGGAAAACGTAGTCCACGGCTGCTGTACCGTGTCGTTCATTAACTACCCTTTGCATCGCGTAGCGTTTGTAACCACCATTGGCGGTAAACTTATCTCCAGTCAAGAGACTTTTGAACAGTTAAAAGACTTGCTGAAACAGCGTGGGGCAACGAAAATACAAGGGTACGGAAGACCTGCGATTGTTCGTTTGTGGAAACGTTATAACTTTGAACCGCGAAACACCCTTGTTGAGGTATTAATATGAACATGGAAGGAAAACTGGAGTGGTTTGGTGGAAACCAAGACGCTTTAAACATGTTCCGTATGTTTGTGGATTTGGCCCATACGTGGGATGATCTTGTTGACAAAGACAAAGAGGTTGTAGAGCATGAAATTAATAACGCATTTGCAATCGCTCTTGTTTATCTCCCCTCAAATCCTTTTTACAGAACCATACAGCCACAGGTATTGCCAATGTGGTTGTCTGTCATTTATGCTTACCAAACAGCAAATGCGTTTGAAAAAACAAAAGATGAGCATGGGTTAGAGATTGCGCACACCCTTCGTTATGCTGCTGGAAACATAATGGCATATGCTGTACACGTTTGCGTTGGCCCCGAAAAGGCTGGTGAATACTTGCCAGAAATGTGGAAAGCCATTGTGGTCGAACGTTTTGAAGATTATCGTAAGGAGCATCTAAATGCTGATCCCAAATAAATTTAATGGTTATTCTAGAGATGGTCGGCGCGAGTACCATTTTGGTAGTGGTGGTAGCAATGCCCCAACTACTTCAACAACTGTTACATCGAACATTCCTGATTGGTTAAAGCCACAAGTTACAAGTTTGATTGGCGGGGCTACCCAGCAAATTTTTAAGACAACGCCCAAACCGGGGGCAGAGGGAGAGTTTGATATTACGGGTGTAAACCCATACGTTCCATACAGTGCTAATCCGGCAGATTATGTAGCGGGGTTTAGTCCTCTTCAGCAACAAGCTCAAGTTAACGCGGCCAATTTGCAAATGCCGGGTCAGTACGGCCAAGGCTCTCAACTTGCTGGTGCGGCGGGTGTGGGTGGTATGCAGTCTGCGGATCAGGCTTATGGGTTTGGTACTGCGGGTTATAACGCTGGTATGCAAGGGCTGGCGCAAGGGCAGTATGCCGCTCAACAGTCTGCACAAGATGCCAATGCGTTGCAGAACGCCGCGTATGGTTATGGGGGTCAAGGCCAGCAGTCTGGTCTTATGGGTCAAGATATAGCTACCCAAGGCGGTGCTTACTATGGTGGTTCCGGTGCTAACTATGGTGGCATGGGTGCTAATCTTGGGCAACAAGCCGCAAACTTATCTCCAGCGGCCCAAACTTACGGGCAAAACGCTGCAAATATTGGTCAAATGGGTTTGAATGCCCAAGGTTACGGCCAGAACGTAGGCAACCAAGCGCAAGCCTACGCAGGGCAAGCTGCTAATGCAGGTGCCAATTACGCAAACCAAGTCACCAATCCAAATGCGGTTCAGCAGTACATGAACCCTTATGCGCAGAACGTCATTGATGTTCAAAACGCAGCGGCTCAAAGGCAAGCGGATATTGCCAGTACCACTCGTGGTGCAAACGCGGCCAAAGCTGGGGCTTTTGGTGGTTCTCGTCAGGCCATTGAAAATGCTGAAGCTCAACGCAGTTTGGCATCTTTGATGAACACCAATCAAGCTACAGGTTTGAACACGGCATACAACAATGCTATTCAAAACATGCAATACGGCTCAAACCTTAATTTACAAGGTTTGCAAGGCGCTCAGCAAGGTTTAGGTACAGCACTGCAAGGTGGGCAACTGGGTTTGTCTGGTATTGGCACGGCTATGCAAGGGCAACAGGCTGGTATCAGTGGGCTTAATGCAGCCAATCAAGCATATCAAACGGGCATCCAAGGTGCTGGTGCGGGTATGCAAGGTGCAGGTCTTGGTCTTCAAGGTGTTAATGCGCAATTGGCTGGCACGGCGCAGGGTATGCAAGGAGCGGGGGTTGGCTTGCAGGGTATTGGTCAAGCCACCAATGCTGGGCAGTACGCGCTTCAAGGCGCGGGCGTGGGTCTTCAAGGCACGGCTCAAGGTTTGCAAGGTGCGGGTGTGGGTCTTCAGGGTGTATCTGGTGCGCAGTCTGGGTTTGGTTTAGCTAATACAGCGGGCGGTAATTTAGGCAATCTGGGGCAACAACAGTTAGCTGGGCAGACAGGCATTATTGGATTGCAAAATCAATTTGGCGGCCAGCAGCAGCAATACCAGCAAGATATTATTAACAATGCCATTAACAATTATTCAATGGCACAGCAAAACCCAATGCAGCAAATGAACGCTTATAACGCGCTGTTGCGTGGTTACGCTGTACCGGGTAGTACCAGTACTCAGTATCAGGCGCAGCCTACATTGGTAAATCAGTTGGCAGGTTTAGGCACCGCAGGTATTGGTGGTTTGAGTCTTTACAATGCAATGAATCCTACTAAATAAAGGTAGTTAAGTTATGAGCCTCAATAGCCTTACAGACCAAATGTCACGCCGTGCCGCCTCAATGGCGGGAATGGCAAGAGCACAAACAACCCACAAGAGATTCAAGCTATCCAACAACGTCTTATAGCGGAAGTTCAAAGTGGTGCAGTTAAACCGTACATTGGCGTGCCATTAATTCAAGAACTCACCAACAAGTTGGCAGAAGCTAAAACCCAAGCGGCCCAAATTATGGCAGGGGTAGGTATGCAACAACCCCCACAGGGCGGCTCTCCAATCGCCCAACAAGTGATGCAGCAAGCCGCTCAAGAAAGCCAAGGGGTTACATCACTCCAGTCCAACCTGCCGCAAGAGTATGCAGGTGGTGGCATTATTGCGTTTGAAGATGGCGGTCAGGTTGAGCGGTATCAAAACACGGGTCTGGTTAGTGGAACCCCAGCGGGTCGTTTTTTCAGTGGTTTAGGACAAAATTTTACTGAAGCTAATGAAATGGCCAAACTGCGCAACAAACTGCAAATGCAGTATGGCCCTGCCTCGGCTGTACCCGGTTTGTTTATGAACCAAACGGACGAAGAACGCCTAGCGGCTAAAGCTGTTGCGGCTGCGTTACCAAACTTATCTTTTCCGCAGTTACAACAACTTGCGGCAGAAGGACCATCTGCGCTTGCTGGGTTTAGTAAACCTGCTCCTTCCGCTACCCCTGCGGCTGCTACACCAAGCGCGGCCCCCGGTGGCCCTAGCGTTCAAACACAACCTCCTCCCGCTCCTCCCCCTGCTCCTAATTTTGGTATTGGTGGCGGTGGTTTTAAAGCGCCCGTTATGCAAACATACACGCCAACCATTGCGGCTATGCCAGAACGCACAATGGGAGACTTAACTGATCTTAACGCGATTACCCAAAATTTAAGTGCGGATAAGAAAAAGGCAGTAGACGACACCACTAAAGAAGCGCAAAAAATATACGAAGGTTTTGATGAACCCGGTAATGCAGCCCGCGAAGAAAAATATAGCAAACGTGAAGCTGATCTTGAAAAAGACTCTGCCATTAGTCGCGCTTTGAATGTAATGAATCTTGGCTTTGGTGTTGCTGGCAGTAAAGAACGCACTCTTGCAGGTGCTCTGGGTAATGAAGGCCGCCAAGGTATCCGCGACTTGATCCAAGGCGAAGCCGCAAGCCGCGCTGCTAAAAACAGGTTGGATGACGCACGTGACAACTTTGAGCAACAAAAAGTTGCCGCCAAGAAAGGCAACTACCAAGCGGCACAAGCTGCGGGTAAAGATGCGGGTAAAGATGTGCAAGATGCCACTCAAATGGCGTTAACCGCTGCCCATTTCGGTAATTCTCAAGGTATTCAAATGTACAGTGCCCTTCAACAAGGTGACATTGGTAGAGCCACTGTAGGTAATCAAGGTGAGCAATTAAAACTGTCAGCGGTTGACTCAGCCAACAAAAATACATTGGGTATCGCTGGTTTAGGTTTGACAGCGCAACAGCTTGCACAACAAGGATCAATTGCTAAAGCACAACTTATCGCGCAGAATGAACGTTATGCCGCAATGGATAAAGCGTCTCAAGCTCGTATCATGCAAGCAACTGCAAAAGGTCTCAATGACTTCATGCAAAATGAGGGTGCCCAACTTAGGGCGCAACTTGCTAAAGACTATGGCCCTAACTTCATGACCGCTCAAGATGCACGTAGTTTGGAAGCCCAACAAATGTTTAACCAACGTAAACAAGCCTATCTAGCAGATATCAGGGGACAAGCGATAGATGCTTTAAGCGCACGTTCATCTAGTGATCTCTAAAAATAAGTGAGTTATTTTCCATGATCATTAACCTGCCTAAACTTGGCCCCGTCAACTTTCGTGATGACTTAACAGCCGAACAATTTCAATCCGAGTTGGGTAGGCTTCAAGAAAAGTACGACTTTAAATTACCAAAACCCGAAGTAGGGATTGGCACCCTCCTCAAACGTGGCTTCATGCGTGGGATGGGGGAAACAGGTATCGCTCTAGGGGACACACTGCCCGCTATGGCTGGCTCTGCGCTTGGCTTTGATGAATATGCACAGCGTCAAATGGGCGAAGCCGCCGCTTCACGTGCTGAGTTAGAGCGGAAGTACCCTGCACAATTTAAGTCATACACAGAAATTGGTAGCCCATACGAAGCCTTGCAGTATGGTGCAGAGACCTTGGGTGAACTTGGCCCAACAGCTTTGACCGCAATGATTCCCGGTGTGGGTGCCGGTGCTTTAGGTAGTAGAGTTGCCGCTCGTGGTGCTATGAGTGCCGCTTTAGAAGCTGGCCCATTATCCCGTATAGGGCTTGCCGCCGCTGAGACTGCCGCTACAAAAGCTGGTGAAGTTGCAGGTAAACGTGCAATGTATGGTGGCGTGTACCTTGGCTCGTTTGCACAGAACGCACCCGAAGTATTTGAGAGTATTTACAAAGAAACAGACAAAATGGAGCCGGGGATTGCCGCACTTGCTGGTGGCCTGTCTTCTGTTTTAGACGCTATTGTCCCCGGAAAAGTATTGGGTGAACTTGGCGGTTACGGCAAAATGAAAGTCATTGAGAAGATGGCTAAAGATTCTGGTGCCGCGCCAAAAGTGTGGAAGTACATTGGCAAAGAAGCCGCTACAACCGCAGGGTCTGAAGGTTTGACCGAGGCTGCACAAGAGGCTATCAATGCCGCTGCTGAACAAGTTGCAGGTAGCACTAAAGACATGTTTGGCCCGGAGAACATCCAGCGTTTCAAAGAATCGTTCGTCAAAGGTGCAATTGGTGGTAGTGCGTTTGGCTCTGTCAGCGGTACAAGCCAAGGTTTGACTGCCCGCAAAGAATTCCGCAATACCAATGAAGCCGAAGCGGCCCTCAAAGCGCAAATGGATGCCGAGGCTAAAGCCGGTACGCTCACGCCAGAGAAACAAGCTGAGTACGACATTGCGCTTGAGAACGCACGTAAGCAACGTGAGTCTGAACTGGGTCAGACATTTGAAGGTCTGCCTGACTTCAATCAACGACAAGTTGAGTTGCAAGCACTGCAAACTCGTATGGATCAGATGCGTCCTGACTCTCCCGCATACGCTGAGTTGGATGAAAAGATTAAGAAAGCGCAAGAAGAAGTTGCCGCTGACCGTGCCGCGCAAGCTGAGATTGATGCTGAAAAAGCCAAGACAAGCGCGTTTGCCAAAGTGTCACCCACCCCCGGTACTGGTGGTTTATACAGCCCTGCAATTGAGCAAAAACGTGCCGATCAACAGCAGGCTACACGTGACTTTGCGTTTGGCCCTGTAGCTACAAACACGCCCGGCGATCCCGTTACAGTTGACACCTTAAAAAATCTTTCCATATCAGACCGATCCGAGATTGGCCGGGGTTTGCTTGGAGCAGACCTTGAGACTGTTGATGGTCGCCGTCAACTCATTCAAACACTGGAGAACCCTAGTTTTAGCGGCAAGATTAATGAAGCCGCATACGATGATCTGGTCAGCACCTTTGACCCCAAAGAAGTCAAAGCACATCGCGCTGAAATGCAAGCCGTAGAGATTTCTCCCACCAAGCAGAAACAGCAAGAACAGACCCGCCAATTTGCATTTGGAGTACCTGATGTTACAAGACCTGACACCGCCCCAAGTGGAGGAAGCCCTAGCGTGGATAGCAAACCCGCTAGTGTTAAAGATACCGCAACCGATGAAACAACTGTCGGAGATAGAGATGTTTCTACTCAGCAGGATGCTGGAGACGCTACTGCACGAGAAGGACAACAGCCCCGTGCACTGACAGACACAAACATAACAGACAACATAATTAGCATAGACGAGAAACGTAAACAACGAATTGTTGAAATAGAAGACGCTGCTAGAGCTAAGTGGAACGCCGAATTGTTTAACGAAGCCTTACAGAATCAACTTAGAGTACTAACTGATCTACATGTAAAAGGAATTGCTACCAATGAAGACGTAAACAACTTTGAGAGCGCAATAGACAATTCAGATGACTCGATGGTTGCTGTTGCAAAAATAGGCAAACTTCTTGCGCCTTTAAAGAAAGCGAGTAAAGCTGCGGAGCAACAAAGAATTGAAACGCCTGCTGCAAACGAAGAAATTATTACCAAACAACAAGGAACTACAACTGATGGCACTACGACCACTCAAACCCAGCAAGCAGAAGCGCAAGGACAAACGGCAACAACTACCCCACGAGGCATCTTAGACCGCCCAGACTTGTCTGGAGAAATGCCTGTTATCAACGCAAAACTAGGCCAACGCGGGGTTAAGCTCGACCAACAAGCCAAAGATGCCAAAGCCTACTTTGGCAAGATAGTCCCTGAACTTGCGCTTGATGCGATTGCCAATGACTTGGTGCTTGCGCCAAATGCTTACCGCAACTCAAAGATGAAAGCCTTTGAGAAAAGCCCACAAGGTGCAGAACCAGTATTTGGTACTGAGGCAGAAGCCGCATTCTACCAAGGCCAAGGCGGTAGCCACACTAAAAATGCCGAGGCATGGGCACGTGCTAATTTGTCCCCACAAGCCGTTGCATTCCTAGATCAGAAGATTGCGCTGTACACAAAAGAAGAAACGGATTCTAGTAAGTCCCGTAATAAACAACAGATTCAACAAAACATCCGCAAGGGTACAAAAGCGCAAGTTAAAGAAGAAGCCACCGCCGCTGAAGCAGAAGGCGAATACGCCCCCACGCTAGAAGAACTTGAGGCCGCTAAAGGTACAAAAACTTTAGCTGGTAAACGTAAGAAAGAACTGCAACGTCTTGCCAAGCAACTGTCTGAAGAAGACCCTTACGGTGGTCTTGATGATATAGCCGACACCGATCTAAATGGTTTGTTTGCTGATGCAGACCTTGCCGCATTACATACGCAGGCTCACCCGGTAATCCTATATCAGTTAGAGAACAACAACTTGGTAGGTGCTTTACAGGGGTTGGCGGACAGCGGCTCGTCTAAGACAGCAGAACTATTTGCACAGCAATTGTCTAAATTAGTTGGCAACGTAAACCTCGTGTATGGCGCCGAGAAGTCCATGTACGACCCAAAGACCAACACAATCTATTTGCGTGATGGCGCGACTGAGTACGAGATTTTGCATGAGGCTTCACATGCAGCTATGTCTCACACCTTGGACAACCCGTCTCACCCTGTAACCCGTCAGGTTACGACCCTCTTCAATCAAATGAAGAAAGGCACTGAAGGAACTTATGGTGCGCAAGACATACAAGAGTTTGCAGCCGAGGCATGGAGTAATGACGCGTTCCGCAATCACTTGAAACAATTCAAGCCCACTGGTGAGAAGCTCACTGGTTGGGAGCGTTTGGTCAATGCTGTGCGTCAGTTGCTCCGCTTGCCCCCTAAACATACGACTGCGTTGGATGCGATTGACCGCATGCTGAACGACATTATCAGCCCACCCCCTGCCGAACGTATGGGTGAAACCATGTATGCGCAGTCCCTGCACAACCCTAATGTTGTGCAAGAGATGTTCACTAAGATAGGTGGCATCATCCGCAAAGAACCTATCATGAACAGCAAACGTGCTGTTGGGTTTTGGAAAGCCGCAGAAAAAGTTGGCGTGTCCGGTCGATACTTGATGTACAGAGCGCTTAACTTATCTGCATTAGGTGAAGCTGGCAGTAAGTATCTGGGCAATTCTGCTACTCGTTTTGCCGCTACCGTTGAAGAGATGGCAGGTTATCAAGAAAAAATGCTTGAAGCCATGTCCCCCTTGCATCGGCGTTTGACTGAATTTAGACAAGCTCCTGAGTATCAAGCATGGTCTACTCTGGTAAATGACGCTACTCGTGTTGACGTAAACCCATACGCAGACTTGAGCAAATACAAAGGCAGCCCTGAAAAGGAAGCTGAGTGGAAGCAACTCCATGCAAGATTTAACAAACTTACACCAACGGGCCAGAAGTTATACCGTGATCTGTTTGCCACCTACAAACAACTTGATGCAGAGTTTTTGAAATCGTTGGAGCGCAACATTGAGGCTACGGTGGGTGACAAAGCTAAGTCTGCATCTGCTTACCAAAAGATTTTATTTGAGTTGAGCACCGTGCGTATTGACCACTATGCGCCTTTATTCCGTGAAGGCCCATTTTGGTTGCAGTATAACGTGGGCGCTGACACCAAGAAAGAAACGTTTGAGTCCGAAGCTGAACGTGACTTTGCGCGTAAACAATTGGAAGCCAAGGGCGCTACAAACTTTGATGCTTACTCACGTGCTGATCAACTGACAACTACAAACGTGCCATCCGGTACTATGTTGGCCGACATCATGAAGATCATGAAGGATAATGGCGCTGGGGATACCGCTATTGATGACTTGATACAACTTGTTGTTAAAGCCATGCCTGAAGCCAGCATTTTGAAGAGCCGTCAAAAGCGTACTGGCATTGGTGGTTACATCGACAACGCCGCCTATGTGTTTGATCGTGTTAGCAGTAACACCGCACGTCAATTGGCCCGGATGCAGTATGGCCCTGAACTACAACGTCTTGTGAAAGATATGGTTGAGACCGCTAATAAAGCACGGGGTGATGTTAATACGTATGGCACGGAACTCATTAAAGAGTTTGAAGGTCGCCGCAATTTTGCAATGAAGCCTACGCTGTCTGCTTTCTCTCAATACGCAAGTACTGGTGCGTTCTACTTTAACCTTGCGGGTAACGTTTCCTCTGCGGTGGTCAACACGTTGCAGACTCCATTGATCGTCTTCCCACAACTGGGTGGTGAGTATGGGTTTAAAGAATCCTATGATGCGTTGAAAAACGCCATGAAGCTCTACACAAGTAGTGGTTTCTCAAGAGACGTTACTGAGTTGACGGGTGATGTGTCCAATCAAAAGGCCATGACTTCTATTGAGAATTTGGTTAATAACGGTAAAACTCCTAAGTATGCGGGTCTCATTGGGGCGATGAAAGACCGTGGGCTGCTGTCTACGTCCACTGCACGTAGCGCATTAAGTTCCGAGAACAACGACTCATCGGGCTACGGCAGCACGAACAAACTTGCACGTGTCACTTCGTTGGTAGGTTCTTTCATGTTTCACCATGCCGAGCGCATGAACCGTGAAGTTACCGCAGTTGCCGCTTTTGATTTGGAAATGGGCAAGCTCAAAAACTCCAAAATGAGCGAAACTGAAAAGCAAGCTCAAGCTATTGATAAAGCCCTGAAACTTGTGGAATTTACTCACGGTGCGGGTAGTACGTTGTCTGGCCCCAGCCTTGGGCAAAGTGACATAGGAAAAACTTTGATGGTGTTTAAGCGTTTTGCTTTCAGCATGTACTACATGTTGTTTGACACCATGATGCGTTCGCTTCCCACTAAAGGCGCAACGGGCGAACAGCTTGAAGGAATAAAAGCGGCTCGTAGGCAACTCACAGGTGTATATGGCATGTCCGCGCTCTTTGCAGGTGTCAAAGGTATGCCGCTGTATTGGATTGCTGAGTTGGCGTACAACATGTTCCAAGACAAAGACGATGATGACTTTGATACGGTCATGCGTGAGTATCTTGGTGATTTCTTCTTCAAAGGCCCAGTCAATTACTTTACCAATCTGAGCATTGCGGATCGTGTGGGTTGGACTGATTTGTTGTGGCGTGAGCAAAAAGGTAGCAAAGCAGATGCAAGTGCTATGGCTCAAATTGCTGAAGCAGTTTTGGGTGCGCCGTATTCTATTGGCGACAGCTTGTTCCGTGCAAAAGACCTGATTGCCGAAGGCCAGTACGAACGGGGCATTGAAGCCATGTTACCTATCGGTATGCGCAACGTGTTGAAGGGTGGTCGTTACGCAGTTGAAGGCGCTAACACTTTGCGTGGTGACGCCGTTGGGGATGTGAACGGGTACAACGCCGCTATGCAAGTGCTTGGCTTTGCTCCTGCTGACTTGATGAAGCAGTACGAAGAAAATGCTTACATGACCGAAAAGGGTAAGGCCATCAAGGGTATTGAGAAGAATGCCTTAAAGAAATACTATGCGGCAATGCGTGAGGGTGACTCCGACGGCATGATGGATGCCCGTGAGAAGTTGTTTGATCTTGGTGTTAAATATCCTGATTTAAAAATCAGTGAAAAGACAATCACGCAGTCAGTGAAAGCGCGGGATCGTATTACAAATGAAATGCACCACGGCGTACAACTTGACCGCAAGTTGGCTCCCTACTTAAAGCAAGCCGCCGCAGAAGCATACGGGGATTAAAAAAGACCCCGACCGAAGTCGGGGTTCAAGGAGACGGCAACCGAAGGAGAGAGTAAAACAGTTGCTAGAGTGGACTCTAACACATTGTTAAGTGATTCGCCAGAATCTCACTCCTTGTGTGCCGCGCTCCAAAACAAAACGAAACTTAAGATTCATGCCGCGCTCTTTAGCAGAGGCGGCTATTTGGTCTGCAATACCCTGACGGTCTAAGCACGGTATGTAGAAGGAACTACCAACTACAAACTTATGCCATTCTATAGCAACTGGTACAGTATCAGCCGTTATCGTCATGGGTAATTGTTTCTACTTCTGGATCAAGGTCAGTAGCAACAGTGCAGTCAATCATCAGTGCGAACACCGAGGGTGTAGTCATATCAGACCCTTTAGACATACTCTTCTTAATGATGCCTTTGATGATCTTGGCTTTCTGTAGATCAGCGCACACCATCTTATAGGATATTTGGTTATCGCTACACCACTCACGTAACGCCTTGGTGGAGATAAACAACAATTTGGTATCCGGTTCATAGCGGGTCATCAATTCTCCACGGGGTTCCCGTATTGGCGCTTCAAACAACCCCGACCGCTTGTCAACCGTGCTTTTCACAATCAACATGTTGTTATTCTTCTCGTTCAAGAACATACCAATACGGCTCAAAGGTGTCATGCCATCAGCGCGGACTTCAATGCGCATAGTACTTAAAGTTTCTACCGCCCACTTATAGACTGCGGATACGTCAATGTCGTGCAAGCCTAACTGCTTGGCAATGATGCCCGATGTCAAGGCGCATGCCGCCGTTGCTGACCAGAAACGCTCACGTTGCGTGAACCCTGCGGCCTTATCAAACTTACGCTGAACTTTTTCTAAAAGGCGTTGTACTTCAGGCAGATTGGCAATCACGTAACGAATAAAGATTTCTCCCGCCACCCCATAATTTTCGTACATGGGGTTGAACATCAAGTCAGACTCAGCCTTACTCAGGGTGTCGTTCTTGGATACTGAAAACTCCAGTACCCGCATCAGTTCGCCCTCTGGAAAGTCTTTGAGGTTGTACAACTGATCGTACAAACTCTTGTTGCCTGATGTAATCGCAATAGAGTTCCAGCGCAGTGAATTACTACGTTCAGCATTAGACTGTGACTGCATGCGGTTACGACCCCGACCGTGCGTAATAGCGTATGCCATTGCGCTAACTTCCTCATCTCCCATATTGGTCAACTCATCAATGGTAGGAGGTAGGTTGCCAAGCACTGCAATACGGTGCATACGTGCCAAGTACTTATCCTCTTGGTTCATCAAGGGTTCAAGGGGTCTACCCCAAATGCTATTGACCGCAAGTTGAATCGTAGTCTTACCTACACCGGAACCGTTGTTTGTCAGGTGAATGATCGAGCCATTGAGCTTTGTAAACTTAAATAACGCTGAACCAAACCCTGCAAAAAGTGTGAACGCACGTACCTCATTTCCGGGAGTTGCGTAAATGTTGGCAACTTTTTTCCACTCCGCAACAGTACCTTTTTTGGTGTAGTAACTTGCAATTTCCGCAGTAGCATTAGATGACGGGCTGTAGTTCACGCCCGATGCCGTAACCTCACGATTACCTATGATGAACTTGGTATCGTCTTCATGCCAACCAAATTGTTGACGTGCCTTTTCTGCTTCTGTCAGGTGCTGAAGTTCTTGCACCCATTTAGTGATGTAACCCATAAGTAAATCCAATCTTTTGTTGTAGGCGGCAACGCCTTGATATGCGAGAACTTCCCGCAGTTTGTCCTTAGATAAAACACTCGATAACGGCGCGGAGAATTCACGTATCCCATCCTTGGGCATGTGCAAGCGCATCCACAAAGATTCTCCTGTGTCAGGATCAGTTAACCGCTTAACGACATAGAAGTCGTACTCGTAGATTAACTCGTCCTTCTCGTCCTCACCCTTATCGTCTTTGCCCCAACCCCGCTTGTACACACCGCCGTTCTTGCCACGAAAATATGGGTACGGGTAGTCAGGTATTTCAACGGTAACTTCTTCCTCCAGTATGGCGTTACGCATGACAACGATGTTATCTTCTGCCTTGGCTTCGGCAATACGTGAACCAATCTGAATTGGAGAAGTAATCTTGCCTTTGTGTGGGCAGTCTTGGCAGGGCGCAGAGTTGATGCTTGAGAACGTAGCGCACTTGTATGGCTTCTCCAACAAAGCATGCGCCTTGTTGAACGTTTCTTGTGGGTCGTATTCGGGGTGTTGATTGCTGATCTTGTGAATCGCTTTCTCACCGTCTTCGCAGTTAATGGCAATAGACAGACCCGCTCTCCATAGCGGTTCCTCAACAGACTCTTGCTCTTTGTATATACGCAGTAGTTGTGCGCACCCATCACCCTCAACACTCTTGCGCATGATTGTCGCAAAACGTGAAACGCTGTTACCCATCAAAGCGCGGGTCGTTGCATCTATTGGGCGGCGTGGTGGTGAATCAGAACCAAACAAACCTTTCGGCTCATCGTCTTCCTCTTCTACACCTATCAACATCTTGAAACGTGAGAACTCTACGGGCTGCGACTCAACCAGTATGTTCACTGGCTTGGGCGGGTTGGTCTTAAAGTTTAGCGTTTCGGGGATGCGTAAAATCCTAGCGGCGTCTGCTGTGACGGAAGGGTCAGCAAACAGATTGTATGAGGCACAGAATTTCTTCAATGCTTCGGCTGTTGGTTTCCAATCGTTGTAACCGATGGTCTCCTTCAGCGCCCAATAAACGTGTACGCCACGTCCTGAGTTAACGATAGTGGGTCGAGGTAACCCTGTTGTTTTAACAAATATTCTGAGCGCATCCAATGCGGATGCTTGCGAATCGTATGGTTTGTTTTCACCACAATCTAGGTCAAGCCAAAAAGCCTTAAACCATTTTGCGTTTTTTGCTGTGCGACCTTCGTTTTCCAAAAGATATTTAGCGCATCCAAAGTATGCGTCAAACCCCTGTGAAATAAGCCCATCTACGACTCCATCAATCTCATCAATCGTTTCTACAAAAGTCTGCCTCGGCGCACCTTTCTTTAGCCCAACTACACAGTACAAACCTTCAGAGGCAAGTACAGAGTTGAAAAAAGGGTTCCGTGTTGTCATTATTTTCTCTTTTACAGACAGGTAAGCCTTCCGGTCTACTGGCGATAGACCGTGGGCGCGGGATCAAGTTACAGCGTTAGCCGCTAGGCGATCAAGCAGTTCCCATAATACTTTGCGCTTGCTCGGGTGTGGCAGTGCTTTCCCCAAGAACCACATGTAAATGGCCTGACGTGATACGTCTAAGTGTTCGGCTACATCCTGTACTGGAATGTCACGTTGAATGCAAATGCGTCCAAGTTGCACACCCACATGGAATGGGTCTGCCTTATTGTTTGCATCAACAAACTTACGGGAATAGCCTCTGTTGTTCATATTCTTCTCTGCTCAATACCTTCATCACGCGCTGATTACGACCAGAACGGGCTTTTCTTTTTTCGCCTGTATCGGCAACCCAACCCTTACGGATCAAAGGCGCGTAGCGGGGGCTTATTGTTTGAATACCAAACTCGGGCAACATCTTTACGACATCATCCCCAATACATCCATTGGGAAACTGCTTGATGACTTCGTAAACAATGCGTTCCAACTCGGTAGTGTCAAATGACTCGGCGGCTTCATGGCTCGTCTCGGGGTCAGTGTTACGCGCCAAACCCGGGTTTGGGCTTGGCTCACTCGGGAAAAGTTCTTGTTGCATGTCACTCTCCTTTGAGGTGGGGCGACTTAAAGGGCACTTAAAGAGGGAACGTGTCCCACAGCGTCTAGCCGCTCCCCAGTGCCGCCCCGATTCAATTACTCTTCAGCCCAATCGTCCAAGATATCAGCCACATCTTTTGGTGCGGCTTTCTTGGTGCGCTTTGTAGGTTCTGCTGTTTCTACAGCTTCAGCCTGTACCTTGGGTTCCGCTTTGGGAACTTCCTCTGCGGCAGGGCGTATGAATTCCGCTTTTGTAGCCCCATCCATTTGCGCGGCAGTTGCGGCGATAGCGGCCTTGGCTTCAGCAGACTGACCCTTCTCTTGTGCCATCGACAATTCTTCTTCGGTCAACGGGCGAATTGCCTTAAAAGTCAAACGTGGTGTTGCGCTTGCAGTATCAAAACGCATCTCAGTGACAACAGCCGTGACGGGCAAACCATGACTACCCAAAAACTTTGCATATGATTGCAAAGGCATCTTGCCATTCTCAGCCGCACCAAAGATAGATTGCGCAGGGAGAGTCAGTTGATAAATGTCTCCACGAATATCGTTTTCCAAGAGGACGGCAAGGCGTTGACTGAATCGGCATGCGCGGGAGTCACCTTGTCCAGAACCTTTGATGTTCTGTGGGCATGAGGCGCACTTGCTTGATTGTGGTTGATCAGATTTGATGTCGGGGGTGACACCATCGTTTGACCAACAAGCGGGTGCCATTGCTTGGCCTTCTTGGTAGGTTCCTGCATAGTAGGTTCTCGATACGTTAGCGTTTGCCGCCGCAATGATGATAGGCATCGCACGGTCTTCGTTCTGTGCAATTTCTTTTCCATCGACCATCATGCGGAACACGTTGCCGCGAATGGAGATACGTTTACCCCCGCCGTTACCACTGCCGCCCATCAAGGCTTTTGTGGTTGCGTCTAATTGTAAGTTCTTCAAGTGGGCAGGTAG
>Ga0194048_10000470_pt1 | contig 19638 bp, 20 predicted proteins | sample JunL225m_MetaG_FD_161685 | JGI IMG/M metagenome (GOLD analysis project Ga0194048, IMG submission 161685) | Anoxic zone freshwater microbial communities from boreal shield lake in IISD Experimental Lakes Area, Ontario, Canada - Jun2016-L222-5m | ecosystem: Environmental > Aquatic > Freshwater >...
CTGACTGCTGAACAGCGTGCAAGTTTTGCTGCAGCAAAAACTGCATTTCATAATGCACAAGCTGCTCGTCAAAGCGCGATTGCAGCAGCAAAAGCTGCACGAGCAACCGCAGTAACTGTTCGAGATGCGGCATTAGCAGCGGCGACAACACCTGCAGCTAAGAAAGCAGCTCGTGATGCTTTTAAAGCAAGCGTTGCAAGCATCAAAGCAACTGTTCCTGTAAAACCAGTTAAACCTGTTCGACCTTAATTACGGGAATAAAAAAAGGAGCCAGTTCCCCTGGCTCCTTTTTTATTTCTAGTTAAAACCTAAAGATTGATAAAGTTTTAGACCCTTTTCATTATCAGCATCAACGTACAACATCGCATGTTTCAGACCCTTAGAAACGAAGTAGTTAATGGCTTCTACAGATAGTGCACGTGCAATCCCACGGCCATGGTGATCTGGATGAGTTCCCACTACATAGAGTTCGCCAACTGGATCTTGATTTACCAAATCTTGGTGAATTTTGCTCCAGACAAAACCCTCGATATTTCCGTTTTCAGTTGCTAAGAAAAAACCGGTTGGGTCAAACCATGATTCAGAGATTCGATTATCAAGATCGGCCATGGCCCAATTTCCTTGATCAGGATGGTTTGTGAAAACTAAATTATTGAGTTCTAACCATTGTTGCTTATGAATACTGGAATCAAAAGTTTCGATTGTGTAATCATGGTCGGCTTGTGGCAGAGAGTCTTGATTTAAATCGCGGTGGAGCTTAAGAATGTGGCGCATGATTTAGGCATCAACAGTAAAGCGGTATCCAACATTTCTTACAGTTCCAATGATCGCTTCAAACTCTGGACCTAATTTGGAACGTAAGCGACGAATATGAACATCCACAGTTCGCGTACCTCCAAAATAGTCATAGCCCCAGATTTCCTGAAGCAATTGTGCGCGAGTAAAAACACGCCCTGGATGCTGGGCCAAATACTTTAGAAGCTCAAACTCTTTAAAAGTTAAATCAAGTACTTCACCGCGAAGGCGTGCGGTGTATGTCGATTCATCAATTGCAACATCGCCACTGCGAATTTCACCACTGTGTGGATCATTTTCGAGGGCAGCGGCGGCTTGCTTGCCTAAAGCGATACGGATTCGAGCATCCACTTCGGCAGGGCCTGCAGTATCAAGAATGACATCGCTGATTCCCCAGTCGGCATTAAATGCAGAGAGGCCACCTTCAGTGGTAATTGCAATTATGGGGCAACCAATGCCTGTTGCAGTTATTAATTTCGTTAATGATTTTGCTGCAGGAAGTTCGCGACGTGTATCAATTAATAAAACATCAACTTCAGGTGCATCCACTAATACGGAAGCTTCTGCTGGCAAGATGCGAACGTTGTGCTGGAGCAAACTTAGTGCAGGCAAAACTTCCGCACTTGCTCCAAGTGTGTTCGTAAGTAGCAGAACCTTTGCCATTGGTACAGACTACCCTTGTGAAATCGATGCTTCCAATCGTTATTGTCCTGGCGTTATCCAGCGCGTACGGTTTTTGGTATCGACGTTCTAGGGGCGTAATTAAGGCCAAGAACAAGGCTGGAATCATCACCTCCGAAAAACTGGGTTCACCACTTGGATCCCGTGCAAGCTTGGTGCAGTTCTCTTCGGCATTTTGTACTCCATGCCGGGCTACCCGAACTTTGCTGCAAAATGTAGTTTCAAACATGTCAGATGTAGTTCACATCGATATAGATGCAGAAGAAAATTTAGAACTAGTTCGTGAACTCAACATATTAAGCACGCCGACCACGTTAATTCTTGATTCGTACGGTCACGAAGTTGCTCGTGCAGTAGGAGCTCCAAGGCGAGAGCAAGTAATTAATGCTCTTGCTGCGATTAGATAGTTACTGCAAATAACTCGCAACTCGCTTATTTGTTTTACACTCTTTATTCTTTTCCAATGTCAACAACACAATTAGTTCAAAATAAAAATACCGTGATTGATGCTCGCGGACCACGTTTTGGTGCGGTTATAACGAGTGTAGTTCTGGCAACGGCATTAGCAACAAGTAACGTTTGGGTGATTGTTGTGCAGGCAGTTGTTTTTGCTATCGGTGCTATTCGTGGCCCACAGTTCACACCGTATGCTGCAATATTTCGAAAAGTTGTTAAACCGCGACTTAAGCATCCAGTGGTATTTGAAGATGTTCGTCCACCACAGTTTGCACAAAGCGTTGGTCTGCTCTTCGCACTCGTGGCGATTGCTGGATCTCTATCTGGGATTTCATCGATATTTGTGATTGCAGTTGGTTTTGCCCTTGCCGCCGCTTTCCTCAATGCTGCATTCAATTTCTGCTTAGGCTGCGAAATCTATTTACTCATTCTTCGGTTAAGATAAGGCTATGGCAGAACAGCATGAACTCCGTGATAGGGGTTTGCGATTAACACCACAGCGCGAACTAGTCCTTGCTGCTGTCCGCGAATTGGGCCACTCAACGCCTGAAGAAGTAGCTGAAAAAGTTCGCCAAACCCATCCTGGAATTAATCTTTCAACTGTCTATCGAAACCTTGAAACTCTTGAAAATGTTGGCCTAGTTCAACACTCACATTTAGGTCACGGTGGAGTTCGTTATCACGCCACCGATGAAGATCTTCATGCACATTTGAATTGTGAAAATTGCGGAACAATCATTGAGGTTCCAATTGGCGCAACCGCCTCTCTTACACAGGCCTTGCTCGATGATTATGGTTTCCATACAGATCTAACTCACCTAGCAATCGCAGGTCGTTGCGAAACTTGCTTCACCAAGCCTTAAACTTTCAAACATTATGTCTGCAGTCCTTGTCGAAGATGGTCCTGATAAAGGAGCTATTTGGCATTTCGGCGAACCAGTTAAAGAGCAACGCGCAGTTGAAGCTGGAAGCGCTTGGGCTGATTTATCTCACTTATCCGTAATCGCGGTATCTGGTGATGATCGTCTGAAGTGGTTACACGATCTGACGACACAGTTTCTTAAAGATTTAGAGCCTGGTATCTGGAAAGCTGCAATGATTTTAGATCCGCAGGGTCATGTTGAGTATCAATTTAATTTGGTCGATGATGCAACGACTACTTGGTTGGTTTTGGATAATAGCTATGTAGAAACCCTAATTAGTTATTTAACTAAAATGAAATTTATGCTCAAAGTAGATGTACGTGATGCAACAAGTGAATGTGCAGTATTGCGCGCACCGGGAGCAACTACAGAAATTGGAGGACCATTTGCTTTGGTTCCCCGCAACGAAGTTGAACAAATGGCCGAAACCTTTAATGCAGTGGCTACCCAAGTTGGAACTTGGGCATTAGATGCAGAGCGAGTTGCTGCAGGTAGAGCACGCATAGGTTTTGAAACCGACCATAAAACAATCCCGAATGAAATTGGTGTGTTAAATGGTGCGGTACATATGAATAAAGGCTGTTACCGTGGTCAAGAAACTGTTGCGAAAATATTTAATCTAGGTAATCCTCCGCGACGATTAGTTATGTTGCATCTTGACGGTAGTGATGTTGGTTTTCCGGCAACGGGAACTGCAATTGAAAATGATGGAGTTACAGTGGGTTTTATTGGAACCGTTGCGCGCCACCACGAATTAGGCACCATTGCTTTGGCCATCGTGAAGCGAAATACTCCAATTGAAGCCACGCTTAGTGTTGATGGAATTCCCGCCTCACAGCAAGTGATTGTTTAACCGCTAAGATTTGGCATGTGGAGCTCTTTACTTCAATAATTCTTGGCTTAACTGCCATTGTGTTAGGAATTGCGCTCATTTTTTATGCATTTCGCGGACGTCAGTCACAAGCTCGTCGTTCCCCCAGATATAGAGGACGTCCATAAATGGTTTTTACAATCCCTGAAGGTCTGCACCCTGATCTCAATCCGTTGGCTTGGCTTGTTGGAACATGGCGCGGAAAAGGTCGCGGCGAATATCCAACAATCGAACCTTTTGAATTTGCACATGAAGTGGTTTTTAATCACGACGGTCGTAATTTCCTCAATTACTTTTCACGTTCTTGGATTCTTGATGCAGATGGTGAAATCCTTCGACCTGGCGCATCAGAGGTAGGTTTTTGGCGTGTGAAACCAAATAATGTTTTAGAGGTTTTAATTTCTCACAGCACCGGAATTACCGAAGGTTGGGTTGGCCAATTTGATGGTCCGAAGATTCAATTAGTTATGGATCAGGGATATTCCGCACCTTCGGCAAAGGTTGTCACTGCCGGAGTTCGGTTGTATGGATTAGTCGCAGGAGAATTGTTTTATGCCTATGACATGGCGGCCGAAGGTCAAGAGCTGCAAGCGCACGTGTGGTCTTCGTTGCCACGCTCTAGCGAATGATGCTAGGTGAAGTTTTAGCCGAAGTAACGCGCGGTGGTGAAGTCGAATCACTTCATGCCGGACATGCAGTCGCACTCAATGCCGATGGTTCAGTTAATTTTCAAAAGGGCGATCCGACTTTACCCATATATTCACGCTCCTCACTTAAATCAATTCAAGCATCGGCGATGGTGCGAGCGGGTTTGGATTTAGAACCGCGTCTCTTGGCACTTGTTTGCGCCTCACACGCCGGCACACACATGCATCAAACTGGAACACAATCAATATTGGCTAAAGCTGGACTCGATGAACATTCATTGCAATGCGTTATGGATCGTCCGCTAGATGAAGAACTTCGGCGTACGTCACTTCCAACACGATTAGCTATGAACTGCAGTGGCAAGCATGCCGGGATGATTGTTACGTGTCACATAAATGGTTGGCCTATTGATTCATATCTAGATCCGCAGCATCCATTACAAAGAGCAATAGCAAGTGAAGTTGAATTGATGAGCGGGGAAAAAATAGTAAATACAACCATCGATGGATGTGGGGCACCGCTATTTATGTTCTCACTTTTAGGTTTAGCGCGGGCAATTCGAAATTTAACTATTTCAACTGACCCAGTGCATCAAAGCATTGTCCATGCGTGCCGAGAATTTCCAGAAATGGTTTCAGGGCAAGGTCGACTAGCAACCAGAATGATGCAAAAGGTTGAAGGATTATTTATGAAAGATGGCGCAGAAGCAGTCAATGTCGCATCCCTGCCTGATGGACGTTCATTTGCCGTCAAAATAAGTGATGGAAATGCCCGTGCGATTCCAGCGGTATCGGCCGCACTTTTGCAGCGTTTTGATATTGATGCAGGCGAAGAAGGCGAAAACATATTAGGTGGCGGAAATCCTGTCGGCACCATTCGCGCAACCTTCTAATTGCCCGTACCCTTAAATCATGAATGGCCGCATTGCAACCTTGATGGTTCACACATCACCTTTGGACCAACCTGGAATTGGTGATGCTGGTGGCATGAATATCTATGTTGTTGAATCCGCGCAACGCATGGCAGCTATGGGTGTAGAAGTAGATATTTTCACTCGCAGAACTAACAGTGAGCAAGCTGAGATTGTTGAAATTTCACCAGGAGTTCGTGTGCGCCACTTTGATTGTGGACATGGCGCTCTGACAAAAGAACAACTTCCAATTCACATCATGGGACTTTCAAAAGAGTTTCTTCGCATCGCTAAAGATGAACAGTACGACGTGATCCATTCGCACTATTGGATCTCAGGCAAAGTGGCTATGTATGCGAGCAAAGAGCTAGATATTCCGCTAGTCCATACTATGCACACAATGGCGCGGGTCAAGAACCTCAATCTTGCTGAAGGAGAAATTCCTGAACCAATGATTCGCGTACAGGGTGAAACTCAAGTCGTTGCTTCAGCTCAGGCTTTAATTGCAAATACTGATGCCGAAGCTGCCAGCCTTGTTTCACTCTACGATGCATGTCCTGACATCGTGCACGTTGTTACACCAGGCGTTGATTTATATACCTTCACACCTGGGGATGGTCGAAAACAAGCACGTGATTTTGTTGGAATCAAACAGGATTCATTAGTTGTTAGTTTTGTTGGTCGAATTCAGCCACACAAAGGCCCAGAAGTATTAATTCGTTCAGCAGCAGAACTAGTAAAACATTCACCACACCTTCGTCCGAAATTAGTTGTAAATATTATTGGTGGTGCATCAGGTGCAAATACTGAAGAAGTCGAGCGGTTAAAGGAATTAACTTCATGGCTAGGAATTGATGATGTTGTTAGTTTTACCCCACCTGTTCTGCGCGCAGATTTACCTCAGTGGTATCGCGCTGCTGATTTAGTGTGTGTGCCAAGTTATTCTGAAAGTTTTGGTTTAGTTGCACTTGAAGCCCAAGCGTGTGGAACACCTGTAGTTGCAACAGCAGTTGGTGGATTGCGAACCGCAGTTGCTGATGGAATTTCTGGTGTGTTAGTTGATGGACACGATCCCAAGGCTTGGTCTTCAGTGATTGCCCGACTATTACTAGAGCCACAACGCCGTATTTTGCTTTCAATGGGCGCGCTTGAGCATGCTTCACACTTTGGTTGGGATGCAACAGCTCGGGGAACTTTAGATATTTATGATCAAGTTATTACTGAACACAATGCCGCTCGTAAAATTTCAGGAAATTGAATGGCCGCAATTGATCCACGCATAGTTGTTGAAGAGTTTCTAGATTCACACGATTTAGAGTTTGAACGAAAAGATGACGATACTTTTTTAATCACTTTGCCAGGAGAGAAGAAGCTTCAAACCCATTGCGCCCTTATCGTGGGAGATCACTCTTTAAGTATTAATGCCTTTGTTATTCGCAAGCCAGATGATAATGAAGCGGCTGTTCATGCGTGGTGTCTAGCAAAAAACGCTGCGCTCTATGGCTTGGCTTTTGCCATTAACGAGGTTCGAGATATTTTCTTAGTTGGCCGCCTACCTTTATCTGCAGTGACTGATCGTGAAATAGATCGCCTTGTTGGCTCCGTACTGCAAATATCTGATTCATCATTTAATCCACTTTTGGAACTTGGCTTTGCTAATGCAATTCGCCGTGAATGGGCCTGGCGTGTTTCTAGAGGTGAGTCACTAGCCAATTTAGAGGCTTTCAAGCATTTGGTTTAGGATGTGGGCATGAGCAACTACGAGTTAATACTTTTGCGTCACGGAGAATCTGAATGGAATGCCAAGAATCTCTTTACTGGATGGGTCGATGTACGTTTATCTGACAAAGGCGAAGATGAGGCACGTCGCGGAGGAAAACTTCTAGCCGAACGCGGATTGTTGCCAGATTTGCTTCACACATCACTTCTTCGCCGTGCAATTCATACATCGCAGTTAGCACTTGATGCATGTGATCGCCATTGGATTCCAGTTAAGCGTTCATGGAGATTAAATGAGCGCCATTACGGTGCCCTTCAAGGCAAAGATAAGGCTCAAACTCTTGCTCAATATGGTGAAGAACAGTTCCAACTATGGCGTCGTTCTTTCGACGTTCCACCGCCTCCCATCGAGGATAACGATGAATTTTCACAGTCAAAAGATCCTCGCTATGCCGATATCGAGACACCAAAGACTGAATGCCTCAAAGATGTCGTGGAAAGAATGCTGCCTTACTGGCATGAATCGATCGTTCCTGATTTGAAAGCAGGCAAGCGAGTTTTAGTTACTGCACACGGTAATTCGCTGCGAGCTTTAGTCAAACACCTTGATGGAATAAGCGATGAGGATATTGCTGGTTTAAATATTCCTACGGGGATTCCGCTTTACTACAAACTTAACGCTGATTTAATGCCAGTTACCAAAGGTGGAGAGTATTTAGACCCAGAAGCTGCAAAAGAGGCGATTGCCGCGGTAGCTAACCAAGGTAAAAAGTAGTTTTACTTAGCTGTGATTCCAGCGTAAGTATCACGCTGGTCACGAATTATTGCTAAGAGATCTACTTGCCCGGCATGAGCAAAGAAGAGTGAAAGTGCAACATGGTCTCCGGCTTTTGCACCGAGTTCGCCGACTACAGCTTTTGAATTTGCGCTCGCACCTTCAAAAATAATTGGTTTATTTTGAGCCAAAGTATTTGCTCCAGAGATTGTTGCTAATTTTCCATTTATTGAGATTCCTAGGAGCGCATCATCTTCAGGCTTTACATTAATGATTGTTCCAACAAGAACACCAGCGCCTTCTGGTGTAGCCACTACAAGCATATTTACTAATTTAATATTGTTGTCATCCGATGTAATTGATGCCTCTACACCGTCAGTTACTTGGTTGACCTGTCGTGTTGATGCATTATTGCCCGCACCACATGCAGTTAATGAAGTGGTAATGGTAAGAATTAATAATGCAGTGAGTAAGCGACGCATAGGCGTAATTGTCTCATACCGAATTAGTAGTGAATCACGCTGCTTTTACGGGGTTTTCTCATTTCAAATATGCTGGTAGAATTGCTCCTCTATCGAAGGGCATCACATGACATTTAAGGTCGGCGAAACCGTTGTTTATCCTCATCACGGGGCTGCATTAATCGAAGCCATTGAAACACGCGTGATCAAGGGTGAAGAAAAAACCTACCTAGTGTTAAAAGTTGCTCAAGGAGATCTCACAGTTCGAGTTCCTGCAGAAAATATTGACCTTGTGGGAGTTCGCGATGTTGTTGATTCTGCTGGTCTTGACCGTGTATTTAACGTTTTGCGTCAGCCATATACAGAAGAGCCAACAAACTGGTCACGTCGCTACAAAGCTAACCTTGAAAAATTGGCATCAGGTGATGTTATTAAGGTTGCCGAAGTTGTCCGTGACTTGTATCGCCGCGATTTAGATCGTGGACTTTCTGCTGGTGAAAAACGCATGCTCGCCAAGGCGAAGCAGATCCTTATCTCAGAGCTGGCTCTTGCTGAGCGCACTGATGAAGAAAAGGCTGCAGTAATCCTTGACGAGGTTCTTGCTTCGTAACAATGTCTATTAGCGCCATCATCGCTGCTGCGGGCAGCGGTGAACGATTTGGTGCTGGTTACCCAAAAGCCTTAATCCAATTAGCGGATAAAACATTACTTGAGCATGCCGTCGCAGCCCTTGCCCCCGTTGTAGATCAATTAATTATTACCGCACCAGCCGGATTCGAAAAGCAAATAAGCCAATTAGTTGGCGATGGAATCATTGTTGTAACTGGTGGCCCGACGCGAGCAACAAGTGTTCGCAATGGATTAGGTGCAGTAACTGGCGATTATGTTTTAGTTCATGATGCCGCCAGAGCTTTAGCTAGTACAGAGTTAGCATCTCGAATCATTGAGCAACTTAACTCTGGCCAAAGCGCAGTAATTCCTGCGATAGCCGTTGTTGACACAATCAAAGAGATAAATAGCCAAGGCTTTGTGGTTACAACACCAGATCGCACGGCGCTAGTTAGCATTCAAACCCCACAAGGTTTTCTTACCTCTTCGCTGCGCGAGGCACATGAAAGTGGCAACGAAGCAACTGATGATGCGGCTTTAGTTGAAGCAACTGGCGTACACGTCAAAGTAATTTCTGGAGAAGAACGAGCCTTAAAAATTACAACACCGTCAGATTTAAAGACTGCCCTTACCTATTTAAATTTGGGCTCAGATATTCGATCTGGTATCGGAAGTGATGCACATAGATTTGGCGCAGGTCGCCCTTTATGGCTGGCAGGATTGCACTGGCCAGATGAAGAAGGCGTAGAGGGACATTCCGATGGTGATGTTGCAGCTCACGCAATTTGTGATGCACTGTTTTCAGCAACACAACTTGGAGATCTTGGAAGTAATTTTGGTACGGATCGCCCTGAATATGCAGATGCATCCGGAACGCAATTAATGAAAGAAACTTTTGCAATAATCACTAAGGCTGGATTTAGAATTTCAAATGTTGCGGTACAAATTATTGGAAATCGTCCGAAAATTGGAAAACGTCGAGCTGAAGCAATTGATGCTATTTCAAAGGCCTTAGATGGCGCTCACGTTTCAGTAACTGCGACAACCACCGATGGTTTAGGGCTAACGGGTGAGGGCCTGGGCCTTGCCGCCATTGCAACTGCCTTGGTTACGAAGCAGTAGAATTAGCAAATGTCCGCATTGAATTTATATGACACTGCAACCCGTGAAGTAGGCGTTTTTAAGCCACTTATTCCGGGTCAAGTTTCTATCTATGTTTGCGGGGCAACAGTTCAGGCCGCGCCTCATATTGGACATGTTCGAAGTGCAGTCAATTTTGATATTTTGCGCCGTTGGTTAATCTGGAGCGGTTACGACGTAACTTTTATCCGCAACGTAACTGACATTGACGACAAGATTTTGCAAAAGGCTGTCATAGAAAAAATGCAATGGTGGGCATTAGCAATGAAGTACGAGCGCATTTTTAGCTCTGCATATGCATCACTTAATGTCATGCCTCCAACCTATGAACCACGCGCTACCGGGCACATCACTCAAATGATTCAACTCATGGAGACACTGATTGCAAATGGTTCTGCATATGCCCCAGGCAATGGTGATGTCTATTTAGAAGTTCGTAAATTACATCGCTATTTAACTTTATCGGGACAAAAACTCGATGATTTACAACCTGCAGCCGATGTTGATTCAGGACATTCGATGAAAAAAGATCCCCGCGATTTTGCTTTATGGAAAGGCGCAAAAGTTGGTGAGCCTTCATGGCCAACACCTTGGGGTGCAGGTCGTCCAGGTTGGCACCTTGAATGCTCTGCAATGGCGCACACTTATTTAGGTGAAGCATTTGATATTCATGCGGGCGGGCTCGATTTAGTTTTTCCACATCACGAAAATGAAATTGCGCAGTCAGAAGCCGCTGGACATAAATTCGCCAATCGTTGGTTACATAATGCTTGGGTAACTCAATCTGGTGAAAAGATGAGTAAATCTTTGGGCAATACTTTGCAAGTAGATGTTATTTTGCAACGTGTACGTGGAATCGAGCTTCGCTGGTATTTAGGAAGCGCGCATTATCGTTCGATGTTGGAATACTCAGAAGCTGCACTTGATGAATCAGCGGTTGCATTTCGCCGCATTGAAAACTTTATTGTGCGTGCATGCGAATTACTCAAAGAAGAACCAAAACCATTGGTGAATGATGCATTTTGTGCGGCAATGAATGATGACTTGGCCGTTCCAACAGCCTTGGCCGGTATATCTGAAAATCTTCGCTTTGGAAATCAAGCCATAACTGATGGTGATTTAATTGCCGTTGCTAAAAATGCTGGCGAGATTCGAGGTGCGCTTCAAATTCTCGGTTGCGATCCATTAGATCAAAACTTTGCTCAGAGCTCTTCAGCCGATATCACCGATGCGCTAGATGGTGTAATTCATTTAGCGCTCAAAGAGCGGGCTGCTGCGCGAGAGCGCAAGGACTTTGCTGCATCGGATGCAATCCGTGATGGCTTATTGGAATTGGGAATTACAATTGAAGACACTGCACAAGGGCCACGTTGGTCGATGACGGAAAAGAGCTAACCATGGCCGGCAATTCATCTCGCAAAGGCGCAATTCGCGCATCAAAAAAAGGTCCATCATCTGGCACCGGTGGAAAGAATAAAAAGCGTCTTGAAGGTAAAGGCCCAACTCCCAAGGCTGAAGATCGTCCGTATCACGCCGCTGCAAAGCGAAAAAAAGCAGCTGAGAAAAAATCAACGCGCTCAACAAGTCCACGTGCCACAACTATTTCACGCACCACTCCATCTCGTGCACCACGTGGTGAACGTCCACGCGGTGAAATCGTTGCAGGTCGTAACGCCGTACTGGAAGCACTTCGTGAAAGCGTTCCAGCAACTGAATTATTAGTTGCACGTAGTATCGATGTCGATGATCGTGTTGCAGAATCTTTAAAACTTGCACTTCATTTAGGTCTTCCAATTCGAGAAGCGCACCGTGCCGAAGTTGAAGGAATTTCACCTAACAGCCAAGGAATCATTCTTGCTATAAAGCCATTTCAATACTCTTCATTCGAAGAAATCATGCAACGTGCAAAGTATCCAGCGTTAATCGTGGCCCTCGATGGAGTCACTGATCCCCGAAATCTTGGAGCGATCGTACGTAGTGCTGCAGCTTTTGGTGCCGCAGGTGTTCTGATGACTGAACGGCGCGCAGCTGCAATGACTGCATCTGCATGGAAAGCATCAGCTGGCTCGGCTGCCCGTATGCCAATTGCGCAAGTAACTAATTTAGCTCGCACAATTGATGCCGCGAAAAAAGAAGGCCTATTTGTCGTTGGTCTTGATGGTGAATCAGATGACACGATTTCGGCGATGAAAGTTGCGACCGAACCAATTATGGTTGTGGTTGGAAGTGAAGGAAAAGGTTTAGCGCGTTTAACTCGCGAAAAATGTGACCTTGTTATTTCAATCCCAATTAGCGCATCTACAGAATCTTTGAATGCAAGCGTTGCAACATCAATCGCACTCTTTCATATTGATCAGGCACGTCGTAAGGGGTAGTTCGTGATTTACACTCGTTTTATTGCACTCGGTGATTCATATACCGAGGGTATGTGTGATGAAAAGAAATATGGACAGTATCGTGGTTGGGCAGATCGCGTTGCCGATGTTATGTCCACCGTTCATCCAGATTTCACGTATGCAAACCTGGCTATTCGCGGAAAATTAGTTGGGCAAGTTATTGCCGAGCAGATTTCACCAGCTCTGGATCAAGTAACAGGTCCGCAGACTCTCATTTCATTTCATGCTGGGGCCAATGATGTTATTAGACCGAAATACAACGCTGAAGTTGTTTTAGGGCAGTATGCCGATGCAGTACGCCGCTTGGCATCATCTGGAGCAACTATTTTGCTTTTTACCGTTCTAGAGAAAACTGGAAACACTGGTCGATCTGCGAAAATGTGGGAAGAGCGCTTCAGCGCTTTTAACAAAAATGTTCGTGCAGTTGCTGCCGAAGTTGGCGCAATCGTGGCAGATGCAAATGAAGAACCAGCTTTTAGTGATAATCGATTCTTGGCTTTTGATCGTTTGCATTTAAATGCAATGGGACATGAGAGAGTTGCAGAGGCAGTTCTTGAAATTCTGGATTTACCATTTGATAAAAATTGGCGCGTACCGTTGCCTCCTGCAAAGCCCGAGCCAAAAATTTTGCGTGCAATTGTCACGACAATCTGGTTCATCACCTTTGCTTTGCCTTGGTTGTGGCGGCGTGCACGGGGTAAGTCATCGGGAGATGGTCGAACCTGTAAATATCCGATTGCCATTGGTTGGCCGTTGAATTTAAATTGAAGTAATGCTCCACTCCCAGGTATGAACTCCCGGTGCAATTAGATATTGAGGCAAAGTATCGGGCCCACAGGATGAGGTACCAACTCCTCGGTGTGCTCCATCGATATGAACAACAACGGTGCCTGAAGCAACAACATCAACATCATGCGTCACATCAGCTAAATCAACTGCGCGATTAGGAGTTACCGAAACTTGTAATGGTCTACCCATTTGTACTCGGACGCCATGATCAGTTGAGTCTGTAACTTCAAACCAACGTACTCCGTTATGCCCACCATTTTCTTGTGGACGAACGTAAGGAACATATTGCTCGGCAACAGTTGAAATGAAGCGATGAATCCGCGCTAATTTACGATCCGGATACGTTTCGTGTGGACCAGAGCCAAACCACGTCAAATCAGTGAGTGCGCCATCGAGTTCAAAGTTAATTCCAACTCGAGCAACATCTTCGAGCTTTTTAGGAAGAGTTACTGTTTCAATGACTTTAAAGCCATCCATAACTGGTGTGATTACTTGAGAATGCTTGATTGTAATTCCAGCACTGGTTTGCCAAACATTAGAAATTTTCACCCGATCAAAATTTTGAGAAACTACACAATCAATTCGCTCCAAATCGCGCAAACCCCAGCGGCGCCATTTAGTTGCCATGTGGCCGATTCGATCATTATCAGTGGGTGCACGCCATAGAGATAATTTAGGCGCAACCACACCACGCGGAATGACAATCTGACCGTACTCATCTAAAACGTTTATAAATTCATCAGATGATTCGACAGCATCAACCTTTAAAATCGAAGAGGGAAGTGCAAATTGATTCCAGCCAACTTCAGACATCGTTGGGGCCCAAACCGTGCTTGGGACGCGAACAATTACAAAATTAATGAATCGTTCCCCAAGATCATCACCACTAGTTAAGTAGTCCGAAGAAACTTTAAAAGTTGCAGTCTTGCGTGGCAGAACTTTAGCCAGATTAACTTTGCCCCCGTCGCTAACAACCCCGTCTTGAGTAATTGACCAATGCACTTCGTAATCACTTAAATCTTTAAAGAACTGTTTGTTAAAGATTTTAAAACTTCCCGTTGATGCTTTAGTCGTGGTGATTGAAGCAGGCGCGGCAATCGCTTTAAATTCAGCCATTGCAGGCTTAGGCGTGCGATCTGGGAAAACCATTCCATCGCAGCAAAAGTTTCCATCATGTTTCTTTTCGCCGTAATCGCCGCCATAAGCATTGCGCGTAGAACCATCTGGCAATGTCTGAACAGGGCCGTGATCCCAGAACTCCCAGATAAATCCACCTTGTAGACCACGAGTAGATTCGATTACTTGCCAATACTCGGCCAAAGTTCCATTGCTATTACCCATTGCATGGGAGTACTCGCACATAATCAGTGGGCGATCAGCTTTCTTAGAAGTTGCATATTCTTTTATTGCCGAAATTGCTGGATACATTGGGCAAATTACATCGGTGAGAGAATGACTTCCCATCCAATTTCCGCGAATACCGCCTTCATAGTGAAGTGGGCGTGAAGGATCAAATGAACGGGCAAAAGCTGCTGCAGCTTCATGATTTGAACCAGCTCCAGATTCATTTCCAAGTGACCACATAACCGCTGAAGCATGATGAATATCGCGCTGAACCATTCGGCCTACGCGCTCAACAAAAGCATTTAAATAACGGGCATCATCACAAATGGAAGAGATGAAAGCATGAGACTCAATATTTGCTTCACCGATTACATAAAAACCTAATTCATCACATAAATCTAAGAAAGCGGCATCATTCGGGTAGTGCGAAGTTCGAACAGCATTAAAGTTCCAACGCTTTAGCTCGAGTAAATCTTCACGCATATCTTCTCGGGTTAAAGCTCGGCCTGTATAGCGATTAAAATCGTGGCGATTGACACCATAAAAAATAATTGGCTGACCATTTACCAGAAAATCTTGTCCCACAATTTCGATAGATCTAAAGCCAATCTTTTGCTGTGAAATCTGAACAATGTTTCCTTCCGGATCTAAAAGTTCAATAATCAAGGTATAGAGATTAGGTTCTTCGGCAGACCATGGCTTAACTTTTGGAATCTCAGTCTTAATGTGGATTTTCCCCGCGGGCCAAGGCTCATTTTCCATTATTGCTTGCTTAGCCGCTTCAGGTAATTTCCCATCCCAAAACTTGCCATGGAAATACTCATCACTGCGACGTTTTAAATCTTCGTTTCGCTCAGTCCACAAAGGTGCCGAAAAAGTTTTTAAAGTCGAAGAAACTTTGGCTTTACTTACATTTGGCAACTCTTCGATAGAAGTTCGTAAAGTGTAATTATGGGTTGAAAGATTATCTATGGAATCGATGTGCGCGCGGATATCTAAAGTGCCCGTAGTTCCATCTTTAGCTAATCCCGCAGTTGTATAAAACCGATCGATAAATACTTTATTAGTAACATAAAGTTTTACCGACCTGGTTATTCCACCATGCCACCACTGATCTTGATCTTCAATAAATGTGGCATCTGACCATTTCGTTACATCAATTCTCAAAACATTATTGCCGTGTTGTACAAATTTTGTAATATCAAACTCTGCAGCTAAACGTGAATCTTTAGTAAGTCCAACTTCAACCCCATTGACTGAAATCAAAGCAACTGATTCATAACCACCAAGATGCAAAACTACGCGCTTACCGACCCAAGCTTCGGGTAATTGAAAATCACGCTCATACACTCCATGTGGATTTTGTTCAGGAACAAAAGGAGGTTGTTCCTCAAAAGGCATTTGAGTATTTGTATAAATAGGTTTATCAAAAAATACTTCGCTCTCAGGTTGCATCGTCCATAAACCTGGAACTGGAATTGATGCCCACTTACGATCAAGATGTTCGCGTGGAGTTCGCAATAATTGGAATCGCCACATCCCGTCGAGGCTGATCTTCTCGAGGTGCTCAAGGTTGAGCATTGGTAGACGATTTACTGCGGTGGTCTCAGGGCTCATCCAGTAATTCGTAATCACGCCTCAGATTGTGCCATTGAGCATAGTTGCTCGCCTAATCGCTATTGATTAGCCTGATAGTCTCTTACTAGTCACATTAAATTCACTAAAAAAGGGCAGAATTTTCATATGAAAATCCAGCACATTACGGACCGAGAGATTAGCTGGCTCTCGTTTAATCAGCGCGTACTTGAATTAGCAGAAGATTCTAATTTGCCGCTATTGGAGAGAGTTCGGTTCTTGGCAATTTTCTCTTCCAATTTGGATGAGTTCTATATGGTCCGTATCGCAACGCTGATGAGCAAAATAGAAAATGAAATCACCGCAGCTAATGTTGCTGGTTTAACTCCAAAAGAATTATTGAATCTTGTTTCTATCCGAACAAATGAATTGATGGCCCGACAATCCAAGATTTATAGTGAGCAAATCGAACCTTTGCTCAAAAATGAAGGAATTGAATTTCTTCATTGGGATCAATTGGATGAAAATGAGCGCACGTATGTAACGAAATTATTCAATGACCGAATTTTTCCCGTGCTGACACCTCTTGCGGTGGATCCTTCGCACCCATTTCCATATATCTCTGGCCTATCACTGAACTTAGCGGTCATAGTAAAAAATCCAACTACCCATGAAGAGTTCTTCGCCCGCGTGAAAGTTCCGGAAATATTGCCACGCTTTATTGCAACCGCCAAAATTGGTTCCACGCGCTTTCTCCCACTCGAAGATTTAATTGCTATTCATCTGCAGGAACTTTTTCCAGGAATGATTATTGAGGACCACTACACCTTCCGAGTTACGAGAAATCAAGACATGGATCTTGATGAGGAAGAAACCGAAGATATTTTAGTTTCTCTGGAACAGGAATTATCGCGCAGACGCTTTGGTCCGCCGGTTCGATTGGAAATTGAAAGTGAAGTTGATGAGAAACTCGTTGCGAACTTGGCAAATGAACTTAAAATTAACCCAGAAAATATTATTCATATCTCCGCTCCGCTTGATTTAACTTCACTGAACAAGATTGCAGATTTAGATTTTCCTGAACTTAAGTATCCGCGCTTTAGGTCACGCACCGCAAAGGCTCTTTCAGAAGTGGATTCAGGAGACCCAGACCTATTTTTCTCAGCAATTCGGCAGGGTGAAATTCTTCTGCACCACCCCTACGAATCTTTCACTTCATCAGTTGTACAGTTTTTGCAAAATGCTGCTCAAGACCCTCAAGTTCTAGCAATTAAACAAACCCTTTACCGAACATCTGGTGATTCACCAATAATCGAAGCGTTAATCGAGGCTGCTGAGTCAGGTAAGCAAGTCTTGGCGGTGATTGAAATCAGAGCGCGCTTTGATGAACAAGCAAACGTACGTTGGGCTAGAAAGTTAGAGGCAGCTGGTGTACACGTAGTGTATGGATTAATGGGTCTTAAGACTCATGCAAAACTTTCACTAGTTATTCGTGATGAAGCAAATGGTTTGCGACGTTATTGCCATTTAGGTACGGGTAACTACAACCCAAAAACAGCTCGCATGTATGAGGATTTAGGAATTCTAAGCGCAGACCCTGAACTCACCGAGGACTTAACAAAACTATTTAATCAACTCTCGGGTTTTGCTCCGCAATCTATGTACTCACGCCTTTTAGTTGCGCCCTCAACTTTACGGTCCGGAATAATCGACCGAATTGATCGTGAAATTGTCAATCATAAAGCTGGTAAACCTTCAGGTATCCAACTTAAACTCAATTCAATTTTAGATGAAGGTTTTGTTGCAAAAATTTATGAAGCATCCCAAGCAGGCGTAAAAATAGAGTTACTGGTTCGAGGCATTTGTGCGGTGCAACCTGGAATTAAAGATGTGTCTGAGAACATCACAGTTAAATCGGTGCTCGGGCGCTTCCTCGAACATTCAAGAATATTTCACTTTGTAAATAAGGGAGATGATGAGTATTGGATTGGAAGTGCGGACTTAATGGGTCGAAATCTTGATCGACGAGTCGAGAGCCTTGTGCGCATTGATAAAAAGGAGCATCAGCATCGTTTACAAGAAATCATTGACTTAGGATTAAGTGCTGAAGCCTCTAGCTGGCAATTAACTGGCACAGATTGGGTCCGAAAGAGTAAGAACACCCAGGGCCAGGCACTCCTTGATGTGCATGCAGCTCTCATTCATGAATATTCGATGGGACGATAGCGATGGCTAATGAATCAGAAGTTATATTCGCCGCTGGCGCAGTTTTATGGCGCCAAATAGCAAAAAAGAAAATTGAAATTGCACTCATTCACCGCCCTCGTTATGACGATTGGTCGTTGCCAAAAGGCAAGTTAGATCCTAACGAAACGATGATTGGTTGTGCCTATCGAGAAGTGATGGAAGAAACTGGTTACACACCAATATTTGGTCCTGAAATTGGTAATGTCACTTATGAAATTGATGGCGTAAAGAAGTTAGTTAAATACTGGGCAGCACAAGCAGTGGGTGAGCCAACGGGAACTCCTGATGTGCATGAGGTTGATCAATTGCTATGGCTTTCACCAAATGATGCTAAAAAGAAGTTGACTCTCGATGATGATAAATCTTTAATTAATTTCTTTTTGGAGTTCGATACCGGTACAACGCCTTTAGTGCTTCTGCGCCATGGAAAAGCGGTCAAACGCGAGGACTGGGATGGCGATGATGGTGATCGTCCACTTGCTCAGATAGGTCAAATTCAAGCAAAAAGGTTGTTACCTCTTTACCTTCCTTATGCAATTAATGAAATTCATAGCTCTGATGCCCAGCGATGCATCGAAACAATTACTCCGATTGCACGATCGTTAGATATGAACCCAATCTATTCTGCTGATTTGAGTGAATACGCTTACGAAAAGGATAAAGAAGCGCCTTTAGATTATGCACAAGATTTGATGGACCACGGTAAGAGCGCGATTATTTGTAGCCACAACCCAATCTTGCCGAAGTTGTTACAAAAGCTGATCGGAAAAAAGAACTTTAAGCAGCTTGATCAAAAATTAGAGCCGGGTGAAGCCTGGGTATTGCATTACCGCGATGGTGAAATAGTTGCTATCGACTGGGTCGGCGCTCCCACAAGTTAATTATTTAGCCAGTCAAGTCTGCGTAAAACAATCCCCTCGCGCAAAGCCCAAGGGCAGATTTCAACTTTATCTATATCAAGTGTTGCCATCACAGAGCGTGCCACGATTGCACCAGCAACTATTTGTTGTGCACGACTATTCGACACCCCTGGTAATTCGCTTCTGGAAGAATTAGTCATTTCTGCAAGTTTGGAAATCATTGCTTTTAAATTAGCGCTTTCTAGATACTTTGGATTTTCATTAAACATATGGCCTGAAAGTCTGGCGAGAGTTCTAAAAGTTTTACTGGTAGCTACAAAATGATTTGCATCGTGTACACGGAGAATAGAAGGAAGCTCATCTTCTAATTTAGTGAGTACGTACTCTTCAAGAAATTTTGCATCTTTTGAGTTATAAGGATCGCCAGTCAAAAAATCTC
>Ga0194048_10000472_pt1 | contig 19594 bp, 16 predicted proteins | sample JunL225m_MetaG_FD_161685 | JGI IMG/M metagenome (GOLD analysis project Ga0194048, IMG submission 161685) | Anoxic zone freshwater microbial communities from boreal shield lake in IISD Experimental Lakes Area, Ontario, Canada - Jun2016-L222-5m | ecosystem: Environmental > Aquatic > Freshwater >...
GGACCGGCCCATTCGCCGACGGGCAGGGTCTCGATGAATTCCTTTTCGATGCGGATACCCCCGGAATTGGCCCGGCTGGGCTCGGTTGGCTGTTCTTCAGGTTCTTCCACGCAGAAAGGGCAACCGTACCGCTGTCCTTTGGCAACGCGAGACTTGGTTCAGGAGGGAAAAAAGCGTTGACCGTGCCCCTATCGACACCTTTGTTCTACCTTCCCTTTAAGGGGCCTTAGCTCAGCTGGTAGAGCGCTTGCATGGCATGCAAGAGGTCGTCGGTTCAAGCCCGATAGGCTCCACCATTACGCACCAGCCGTCTTCCTTCGGGAAGGCGGCTGGACCTTCGTGCGTGCTTTCGGGTTGGCCTTGGGCCTATCGGCTCATCCGGCCGATGAGGGCCTGGCAGTCGTTCTGAAACTTAGCCTCCATTGTCATAGTTTCGCGGCTGATTTTTTCAATATCTTCAGCGACGTTCGAGATGATCTTCTTTACGACCAGGGCGTCGCTCTTGATGGTTTTGGATTCAGTTTTGTCAGCCAACTCGCCGGCGATCACTTCATATTTACGAAGACAAGCCACAATGGCCTTACGGTCTTCTGGGGCGCGGCGAAGGATCATCCAGGCAATCTTCATCTTCGCGTTTCCATCGGCGACTTGCTTGAGGTAGCCGAAGCCGGAGAAAGGCTTAAGGTCGTCAGCTAAGTCTTTTTTAGCGTTGGCCTCTTTGTCGATGTTGGCCGTGCTGCGGGTCGAGGCTGCGACCGGGGCGGAATTTTTAGTCTTAACGCTAGGTTTGGCTTTCACTTCACGTTCTTTTTCGACCACGGGGACTTCGGCTAACTTGGAAGGATCACTGGCGCTGGTCCGTTTCAGCTCTTCATAGCCCTTCCAGAAAAGGGTCTCATCGATGTCCACTTCTTTGCAAGCGGCGACGATGTTTTGGATTGGAAGGCCCTTTAATCCTTCGTAGAGCGCCGTATTCAGGTACTTAAGTAAGCTTTTCGTGTCGGTGGGAGCGATGACCACGGCGAAGGGGTCGAGTTCTTCTTCCTTTTTGCCCATCTTCTTGTCGGTGACTTCGACGGGCGTTAGGAGTAGCTCCCGTTCGGCCCAGAGCTTGGGGTTATTTTTCTTGATCCAATCTTGGTCGAGGTCTTCCCAGCGGTAAGTGAGCACATTGTCTTTGTCCGCCAATTTCACCATGATGGTAAGCTCGTCTTGGGTGATATACTCAAAGGTGATCACGGTCGGGTTGCCGGTGCGGCGCAATTGGACTGTTTCCGCTTGGGCGATGACAGCGCTCAGGCAGAGCAGGGCGAGGAGGTTTCTCACAGGGGTGGGCTGGGGCTAATCTGAACGGAATGAAGGGGGAGTAAATCCAGAATACCGCTCAATTTCTTAAGGTTAGCGTTAAAACAAAAGACCGCCCGGTTGGGCGGTCTTCGGGGGCCTGTGTTGTGGCTTATTTACTGGCTTTAGCCAAAAACTTGGGGAGCAAGTAGTCGGCACACGAATCAAGGGAGGCCAATTGCACGTAATCGGCTTCGGGTACTTCAATCCCATGCTTTTTGCGTAATTCCATTACGATATCGAGGAAATCCATGGAATCGAGCGAGAGCTGATCACGGAGGCGTACCTCTGGCTTAACAACGGAGAGGTCCTCGTCCGGCGCGATGTCGGAGATGATGTCGAGAACGACCTGCTTGATGGTTTCCTTGGTCATGGGGTCAGGGGCTTGTTTCAAACAGGCTGGGCCTGTCAGGCAACCCCATATTTCTTAACAATCAGGGCGGAATTGATTCCGAGCATGCCAAAGGAGTTGTTCAGGATGGCATTTACCCGCTCAACCTTGACGGGTTGGTTAATAACTAACCCAGGCATATCGCATTCGGGGTCTAATTCGTCGATATTGATGGTCGGATGCACCCAGTTATCCTCAAAAGAGGGTATATTGCCAGCCAGCTCAAGCGCCCCCGCCGCACCCATGCAATGACCGATAAAGCTCTTGGTATTGTTAATCTTGGTCTCGGGGCAGCCGGCGAAAACGGACCTTAAGGCGGTGCACTCCTGGATGTCGCCCAAGGCGGTCGCCGTGGCGTGGGTGGAGACGATCTGAATGTCCTGAGGCTTCATGCCAGCGCGCTTAAGGGCCATTTGCACGCATTCGGCCTGGCGTTCGGGGTTCGGCAATACGGCATCAGTGGCGTCGGAGTTGATGCACCAGCCAGCAATCTCAGCGATGATAGGGGCGCCGCGGGCAAGGGCGTCGTCGAGGCGTTCCAAAATATAAATCGCGCCACCTTCCGAAATGACGATGCCGTTGCGGTTTTTGTCAAAAGGTCGGGAAGCCTTGTTGGGATCTGCGTGCGCGCCGAGGGCGCCTTGATTCTTGAAGCCGGCAAAAATACCAAAGGTGTGGATGGACTCGGAGACGCCGCCCGCAAAGGCGAGGTCGACTTCCCCGAGCTGAAGCATTTGCGCGGCCTGGATTAGCCCGGCGTTACCTGCCGCACAGGCGGCGCCGATTGTGTAGTGCGGGCCCGTGATGCCCATGTTCATGGTTACTTCTCCCGCAGGATTATTCGCCACCGTTCGAGGATTATGGTGGTGCGTCCAATATTTCGTGTCGTTGCCGAATTGCGCGATATTGAAGATTTCATTCTCGGTCTCGACGTTGCCGTGCTCGGTGATGCCGAGGTAGACGCCGACGCGGGATTTATCTACCTTATCCCAGTCGAGCTCGGAACTTCCGAGGGCTTCGCGGGCGCAGAAAATCGAAATCGAACCGACACGGGTGCCATTCCGGATTTCCTTCCGTTTCTGCCATTTGGTCGCGTCAAAGTCACAGACCCCCGCAGGGTGCTTGCCCATGTGGCGGACCTCGATTTCAGCGATCCGCGCCTTTCCTGCGAGCAGGTTGGCCCTAAACTCTTGGAGGGAGTTGCCGTTGGGGGCGGTTAGGCCTAGCCCAGTGATGACAATGCGGGGTTTGGAGGACATCTGACTGCCTCCATCAAGTAGCCCATGGGCGCGAAGTCAAACCCCGCTCCCCGCTTCCCCTTGCCAATCTATCATGGGGTGTTTTCTGTGCTTGGAGATGTCCCAGCCGCTCAAGTGTTCGCTTTGCGAGGAGGCCGCCACCGTCCACCTTTCCCAGGTCGTACAGGGGAAGGTCACGAAGGTGCATCTTTGCGAGGCCTGTGCGCAAAAGGGCGGCGCTACCGATCCGGCGATATTTCAATTAGCCGATGCGTTGACCGCTCCGGCCGTCGCGCCCTCGCTCACCTGTCCGCATTGCGGATTTACGGATATCGACTTTCGTAAGCGCGGTCGGCTGGGTTGCCCAGATTGTTGGAAGACTTTTGGCGACGCGCTCGGCGGCCTGCTGGTCAAGGTGCAGCATGAGGCGACGCATGTCGGACGCGCACCTGCGGGCGTCGCACCCGTTGGGCAGATGCGCCACCGACTCGACGCCGCTCGCTCCGAGATGGAGGTCGCCATCGCCGCCGAAGATTTTGAAGGTGCCGCTCGCTTACGGGACGAAATCGCCCAACTAGAACTTCAACTACGCAATTCTTGATATGTCCGTCCAAGACATCCTTTCCGCTGAGAATGAGCTCACCCATATGCTGGGTGCGCAGCAGGCGGTCGTGCTCAGCACGCGTATCCGGCTGGCCCGCAATCTGGACGGGATGCCGTTCCCAGGTTGGGCGAAAGCGCCGCAACGGAAGGAAATCGCCGAACGCTGTGTCGAGGCGCTAAACCAGTTGCCGAAGTTCAGACGAGGTCATGTTTTACGGATGGGCGAATTGACCGACTTGGACCGAGCAGTATTGGTCGAGCGCCATTTGGTCTCGAAAGAACTTGCTTCAGGTAAGTTCGGTGCGGCGGTGATCAGTAAAGATCAGACGTGTTCGGTGATGATCAACGAAGAGGACCATCTCCGCATCCAGGTCGTGAAGGCGGGCTGGCACCTGCGCGGGACGTGGAATATCGCCGAACAGTTGGATGACGCCCTCGGGCCGAATCTGAAATTCGCTTTCTCGGAAAAGCTGGGCTACTTGACCGCCTGCCCGACCAATGTCGGCACGGGCTTGCGGGCCTCCGCTATGGTGCATCTGCCCGGGCTTTGCTTGGCCGGCCATATGGAAAAAGTTTCGCGCGCCTTGAGTCAGGATGGGCTCGCCGTCCGCGGTTGGCTGGGAGAGGGCACGGAGGCCGCCGGTAATATTTTCCAGATATCCAATCAGCAGACCTTAGGTCTTTCCGAAGATGCTATCCTGCGCCACCTCGGCGGTTGGATTAAGAATGTCGTCGAACAGGAGTGGAATGCGCGACGTAAGCTCGCGACGGAAGAGGGCGATAAGTTTGTCGACCGGCTATCCCGTTCCTTGGGGGTGCTGCGTTATGCCCGTCTGCTCACGAGCGCGGAGTCGATGAACATGTTGTCTCACCTTCGCCTAGCCTGTGATATGGGCTGCTTGCCCGAAGAGCGTCGTCATATCGTGGACCGCCTGATGATCGAGGGCCAGCCGGCCCACGTGCAGATGCGGCAGGGTGGCGAACTGGACAGCGACGGACGGGATCTGCGTCGGGCTTCCGTTGTCCGTGAAGCACTACGAGACTTCCCGGAACTCGGACCGCCGACGGCTTAGTCGTATTTCGGGGTCGTCCCATCCTTGCGCGATAAGTCATCGAGCATGGCTTGGACGCGGGCGACTCCGCCCGTCACATCATCTTCGGCGAAACTGAGTTCCGGCGTATTCTTCATCTGCAAGATGCCGCCGACTTTGGCACGAATCTCGTTGCGGATACGTTTGAGCAAAGTGCGAGCGGCCTTTTTTGCGGCGTCATCGCCGGCAACCGCAAAGCCGACGCGTACCTGACGGAGGTCAGGCGAGACGTTGGCGCGCGTGATGGTGATCAGCGCCGCTTCGTTGCCCCAGCCTTGGCGCAACGCGGAAGACACTTCGCGTTGGACCAATTCGGCGACCCGGAGCTGACGTTGCGACATTTCGATTAAAGGCTAGGACGGATCTGGAGCATCTCGACGGCCTCGATGATGTCTCCCGGTTGATATTCGTCGTAGCCACCGAGTTTGATACCGCATTCGAAGCCAGCTTTGACTTCGGAGGCGTCGTCCTTGAAGCGACGCAACGTTTCGACCGGTCCGTTATGGATGATCTTGCCGTTGCGTACCACGCGCGCCTTGGCGGCACGGCGGATAAGGCCTTCGGTGACCATACAACCGGCAACCTTGTGTTCCTTGCCCTGCGGGAAGACGGCACGCACTTCGGCGGCGCCCAGCTTGCTTTCGCGGACTTCGGGGTCGAGCATCTCAGCCATCGCCTCTTTCACGAGGGTGATGAGTTCGTAAATGATGTCATGCGTGATCAGGCGGACAGAGGTGCGCTTGAGCTGAGCTTGGACGCCGTTGTCCACCTTGGTGTCGAAGGCGACAATGGAGGCCTTCGCCGCCGCGGCCAAATCGGCATCGCTTTGGGTGACCGGTCCGACGGAACCCCCGACGATTTCGAGGCGCACCTTGGTCGACTTGATATCAAGCAAGCATCCTTCGAGGGCTTCGAGGGTGCCGTTGACGTCGGCCTTAAGGAGGACGCGCAGGATCTTTTCCTTATCTTTGTCGAGGGCAGCCATCAGGCGCTCGAGGTCTGACATGCCAGGACGGGCACCCGTGTTAGGCGCTAACTGTTGGGATTCGGCGAGTTTGCGTCCGGCGAGAGCAGCCTCTTCGGCAATTTCGCGGGCTTCGCGGTCGTTCTTTACGGTCTGGAATTTGGTTCCGGGCGCAGGGACCGCATCCCAACCTAAGACAAGGGCAGGGCGGCCGGGGCTGACGATAGGCATGCGGGTGCCATGCTCATCCATGAGGGCGCGGACTTTGCACCAGGTTTCGCCACAGACGAAAGAGTCGCCCGTTTTCAGGGTGCCTTTTTGAACGATGACGGTCGCGGTAGGTCCGCGGCCTGTTTCCATCTGCGATTCGATGACCACGCCTTGCGCGGGACATTTCGGATTGGCCTTAAGGTCGAGGACTTCGGCTTGCAGGAGAATGGATTCGATCAGCTCATTCATGCCCGTGCCCTTGAGTGCGGAGACTGGACTCGTGATGACTTCGCCACCCCAGTCTTCCGGGGTGATGCCGCGTTGCTGCATCTGCTGCTTGACGCGATCGATATTGGCACCCTTGGCGTCGACCTTGTTGATGGCCGCCACGATGGAGCCCGCATGCTTCTGCGCAAATTTCAAAGCTTCTTCGGTCTGGGGCATGAAGCCGTCATCCGCGGCGACAACGAGAACGGCGATATCGGTCACACTGGCACCACGCTCGCGCATTTTAGCGAAAGCGGCGTGACCCGGGGTGTCGAGGAAAGTGACGGTCCGTCCTTTGTACTCGGGCTTTTCGCCCTGGTAGGTTACGGAGTAAGCACCGATGTGCTGAGTGATGCCGCCAGCTTCGCCGGCGACGACGTTGGTCTTGCGGAAATAGTCGAGCAGGGTCGTTTTGCCGTGGTCAACGTGGCCCAGTACGCAAACTACCGGCGGGCGTACGGTTAATAGCGCCGGATCGTCTTCGGCAGGTTTCTCGACTTTCTTGACGGCTTGGACGCCTTCGCCGCGGTGGCGAATTTCTAAAGTGTAACCATGGCGCTCGGCCACCTTGCGGGCGTCGGCCTCTTCGATGACGGACGTCACGCTGACGACCTTATTCAATTCCATCAGGTTACCGATGACCTGGAAGGGCTTGAGGTTGAGGGCGATGGCGAAGTCGCGCACGACGATGGGAGGCCGGACCGTGATGGCTCCCTTGCTTCCTGGTGCGACTTGGCTGCTGGTGGCGGTGGGACGATTGACCACGGGGGCCGTCATCGGCGGACGTACTGGCGGCACGTTCGGCGGGCGGACGGGGGGCGGGGTCGGTGAATTGATGACGACAGGAGGGAAGTCAGAGCGGCTCGGCGTGGGCGCAATCGGGCGTACTGGAATGGCCGGAGCGCGGGGCGGCAGGCTGACGGGAGGCGGAGCCATCGTCGGGCGAGGAGGCAAGCTGACCGGCGTGGGGGTGTTCGCCTTTGGCGCGATTGGCTTCGGGGCTTCAACTACGACTGGCTTGACGGGCTCTGGAGCCACGACGATTTCCGATTCTGGTGCTTTCTTTGGCAACTTATCTTCCGCGAAGGTCATGAACGCATCGCGATAGGTCTTGCCGAAATTACTCGAGGCGGCGGGCTTTTTTCCTTCGGAGTAAACGTAGTCTCTCCACTCCGGCTGTGCTTCTACGAACTGATCGACCAAGGCGATGAGGGCCTTGACCTCGAGTCCCAGATCTTTGGCGACGTCGCTGTAACGTTGGGGCGCAACTGCTTTCTTGGCTTCAGGCTTTTTCTTCTTCTCGGTCATGTGCTCGTTCGATAGTTGCGGCGATGGGTCTTAAGAAAATAGGGAAATTAGGCCTTACGCGTCTTGGCGACGGCGGCGAGGACGGCTTCGACTTCTTCGGTCGGGATGCCGCTTTCCTTAAAGTCTTCGACCGTGGTACCTTCAAAGGCTTCGAGTCCGGAGATGCCCAGGCCGACGAACTTTGCGATCAGCTCAGGGCTGACGCCGAGTTGTTCGGCAAGACGAACAGCGACGTCGCCGGCTTTGGCTTCGAAGCTCTGTTCGCTGTGGGTGGACTTGGAGATATTGAGGCCCCAGCCCATGAGCTTGGAGGTCAGGCGGGCGTTACGTCCCTTGCTGCCGATGGCGATGCGCATGTCGTCTTCGTCTACTTCGAAGAAGATCGAACGCGTGCGTTCGTCGATGCGTACGTTGCGCGGGCGAGCCGGGCGGATGGCTTCTTCCAGGAGCTTAAGTGGCTCAGGATGGTAGCGGATGATATCAATCTTTTCGCCGCCCAATTCCTTGACGATATTACGTACCCGAGCGCCACGGGCACCCACGCAGGCGCCCACGGGGTCGACTTTAGGATCGCGCGAATCAACGGCGATCTTGGTGCGGTAACCAGGGTCGCGCGCCATAGCAGCGATGGTGACGGTTTTGTCAGCGATTTCCGCGACTTCGAGTTCGAGGAGACGGCGGACGAATTGCGGATTGGCGCGGGAAAGGACGAACTCTCGACCACGTTGTGGGTCATCGCGGATTTCCAGAAGGAGGCAGCGGATACGATCGCCGGTGCGGAATTCGTCGCCGTGGCAGCGTTCTTTATGCGTGAGTACGGCCTCGGCGGTGCCGAGTTCGATGATCACGTTGCCGCGCTCGGTGCGACGCACGATGCCGGTGACGATATCGCCGACCTTGTCCTTATACTCCTGGAATACTTGGTCTTTCTCGATCTTGCGGAAGCGTTGGTTCAGGAGTTGTTGTGTGGTCTTAGCGGCGATGCGACCGAGGTCGGCCACGTTGATCGGCTTGCGAATCTCTTCGCCGACTTTGGCGTCGGAGCGGAAAGCTACGGCAGAAATCGGGTTCATCTCTTGAAGGGGGTCCGAGACGGCGTCGGTCACCTTATAGATGACGTAGGCCTCGAGCTTCCCGGAGACGGGGTCGGCGGAGATGTCGACGTTTTGTCCAGACATGACCGATTTCTCGACGGAGGATTTGATGGCCTCGACGATGAGGGCGCAGGCTTCATCCTTTGGGATGTGCTTCTCTTTTTCGAGGTATTGGAGGAATTGTTTGATGTCGACGCTCATGGTGTATGCGGTGTTGGCGGTGAAATGATTTAGGGACAAAAAAAGCGGGCCCAGACGGGCCCACCTCGGTAAAGGTGAACTGCGTTTTACCTTGGGCACGCCCCCTTTCTTGTCAAGAGCGGTAAAGTTTCCAGGGTCGTGGGTTCCGCTTGCGCCCCGCCCCCGAACTTAGAAATCTCTCTCTATGGCTGACGAAAAGGTAATCTTCACGATGACAGGGGTGACCAAGTCTTTTGAAAAGAAGCCGATTTTCCGCGATATTTCACTTTCTTACTTCTTTGGGGCTAAAATCGGCGTTTTGGGCCTAAATGGCTCAGGTAAGTCGACTTTGCTTAAGATCATGGCCGGAGAAGATGCGGACTTCGACGGGACCATCAGTCAGGTGCCCGGGTATACGCTGGGTTATTTGGCGCAGGAGCCACGGCTCGATGAACATCTCACCGTCCATGAATGCGTGATGCAGGCGGCAGCTGCGATGAAAGCCTTGTTGGAAGAATATGACGATACGTTCGTCAAGGTATCCGAAACGGATGACGCCAAGGAACAGGAAAAAATTCTCGCGCGCCAAGGCGAGATCCAGGCGATCCTCGATACGCGCGGCGGCTGGGACCTAGATGCTCGCATCGAAATGGCGATGGAAGCCCTGCGCTGTCCTCCCGCTGAGGCAATCGTGTCCTCGCTTTCCGGCGGCGAGAAGCGACGCGTGGCTTTATGTCGGCTGCTCCTGATGGAGCCTGATATCCTTTTGTTGGATGAGCCGACCAATCACTTGGACGCCGATACGGTCGCCTGGCTTGAACGCCATTTGCAAAGCTATAAGGGAACGGTCGTCGCCATTACGCACGATCGCTACTTCCTTGATAACGTGGCGGGCTGGATTTTGGAGCTCGACCGTGGTCGCGGCATTCCTTGGAAGGGGAATTACTCTTCCTGGCTCGACCAAAAGCGCGCCCGGGTGGAGATGGAAGAAAAGCAATCGGTGGCCCGTTCGCGTTCCATGGAGCGCGAACGTGAGTGGGCTAGTGCCTCGCCTAAGGCGCGTGTCGCGAAGAATAAAGCCCGTATCCGGGCCTACGAACAGATGTTGACCCAGGATCAGAACCTACAGGAAAAGCTCGCGGAAATTTGGATTCCTCCTGGCCCACGTCTCGGCGGTGCGGTCATCGAAGCGCGCGGTCTCATGAAAGCCTATGGCGACCGGGTGCTGATGGAAGAAGTCAATTTCTCGTTACCTGCCGGTGGTATCGTCGGCGTGGTCGGCCCTAATGGCGCCGGCAAGACGACGTTGTTCCGCATGATCACGGGGCAGGAAAAGCCTGATCGCGGAACTTTGACCTTAGGGGATACGGTCAAGCTCGCTTACGTTGATCAGTCGCGCGATTCCTTGCCGGCGGAAGCACCTCTATGGTCGGCGATTTCCGACGGACAAGACATGGTACACCTCGGTAAGATCATGGTGCCTGCGCGCGCCTATGCGGCCCGCTTTGGTTTCACGGGTGATGTGCAACAGCGTAAGGTCGGCATCATGTCCGGAGGTGAGCGTAATCGCATTCACCTCGCTCGCCTCATCAAGGCTGGTGCCAATGTATTGTTGCTGGACGAGCCGACCAATGATTTAGATGTGAATACGATTCGCGCCTTGGAAGACGCTCTTGAAGGTTTTGCGGGTTGCGCGGTGATCGTGACGCACGACCGCTGGTTCCTTGATCGCGTAGCGACGCACATCCTCGCCTTCGAAGGCGATAGCCGCGTGGTCTGGCACGAGGGTAATTACGGCGACTACCTGGAAGACCGCCGGAAGAGGCTCGGCCTCGATTCCGATACGCCGCGCCGACCGAAGTATCGCCGACTTACGCGTTAATTCTTCCCGAAGCTTTGAGGCGTTCGCGCCAAGCGGGCATTTGGGTGGTAAGTTTTTCCATTTGGCTCTCCGTCATCCGCCACGTCCAATTCCCTTGCGGATTCCCGGGCGTATTAAAGCGGGCTTCGGTGCCAAGGCCGAGCAGGTCTTGGACGGGAATGAAGGCCCCCACTGCCGGCGAGGCTAAGGCCGCTTCCGCTAAGGTGACGTGAGGTTCTGCCATCGGTCCGAAAAACAGTTCAAGCCGTTCGAGTTCTTGCGGCTGGGCTTGGGCGAACCACCCCGCGACCGTATCATTGTCGTGCGTGCCCGTATAAACGATGCGATCGGAAGTGATATTTTGCGGGAAGTGTGGGTTGCCTTCGGGTGGTCCGCCAAAACCGAATTGGAGAACGGACATTCCTGGAAGGCCGGCAGTTTCACGCAAAATCTCGACCCCTGGAGAGAGTAGGCCAAGGTCTTCGGCGACCAGCGGAAGGTCACCGAGTGCGCGGGTGAAATCCAGATCCGGCCCTGGCATCCATTCGCCGACTCGTGCGTTAGGCGAGCCTGCCGGGACGCTCCAATAGTCATGCAGTCCTCGGAAGTGGTCGATGCGAATGGCATCGAATAATTTAAGGTCGTGATGAACGCGCGATTTCCACCATTGATAGCCATCGGCGGCATGGCGTTCCCATCGGTAAAGCGGATTGCCCCAGAGTTGGCCGTCTTCGCAGAAGTAGTCGGGCGGAACACCAGCGACGGCGGTCGGTCGTCCGCTTGCATCAAGCTGGAAGAGTTCAGGCTGGAACTTCGCATCACAACCGTCGGCCGAGACGTAAATCGGCTCGTCGCCGAACAGGGAGACGCCCCGTTGGCGTGCATACGTCCGAAGGGCCTGCCATTGTTGGCTGAACAAGAACTGCAAGACGGCGGCTTCGGCCACCAGGGCGTCGTCGACCGTTTGCTTCGTCCACGAAGTCGGAGCGGTGAAACCGTTGGTCTCGCGCAGGGCTGAGAAATGCGTCCAGTGGTCGAGCCAGTAAGCTTCCTCGCTACGGAAAGCACTGAAGGTCCGATCATCTTTTAGCAGTACGGCACCGCGCGCGGCCGCAAGGCGTAAGAGCGGGCGCAGGTTATTCCATAGTCGTCCGTAATCCGTACCTTCGTCTCCTTTGCGATAAAGCGGGGCGATTTCTTCGGACGTCAGCATGCCGCGTGCGACGAGGTCATCGAGGTCGAGCAGGTAGGGGTTGCCGGCGAAGACCGACAGCGCCTGATAAGGAGAATCGCCATAGCCTGTCGGGCCAAGCGGGCAGACTTGCCACCAGCTGAAACCGGCGACTTGCAGCGCGTCGATGAAGCGGCGGGCATCTTTCCCGAGCGCGCCAATCGGTCCCTGGCCTGGCAGGGCGCTGATATGAAGAAGCAAGCCAGCGCTCCGGCGAGGAAATGCCCGGCAGCTGAAAGGCGCGGCTTGTTCGCGTCCTTCGGTTTTCATCTTAGCGGATTTCGACGAGATGCTTGTCGCGCAGTTCGCTGAACCAAGTCTTCACGGCTTCTTTCATGCTTTCGGCCCGGACTTTGTCTTCGATTTCGGCCAACACTTCAGGGTCGGCGATGGTGGCGAACCCTTTGGGGCGATAGCCTTCGCGGCAGAAGATGAACCATGCGGACCGGCTTCCAGGAATGTCAAATTGCAAAGGCTCGGAGATATCTTTGTCTTTCATGGCTTTGAGCGTCATCGTGACGCGTTCGTTAAGCTCATCGCAGTTATGCCAGCCGGCATCGCCGCCTTTTTTGGCGTAGTCATCGGTGCTGATGCGTTCTGCGATTTCGGCAAAGGTCGGGGTCGCGGACATCTTTGGCCCCGTGAGTTTGAACTTAGCCACGGCATCGTTGATTTTTTCGGGATGTCGTAAGGCCTCGGCCCAGGTGTCGGCGCGGACTTTGGCCTCGGCCAAGGTCTCGGCGGCTCCCTGGGTCAGGGTGATCTGGCGAACCTGAATCTGCTCTTTGCGTTCAAAGGAAGAGCGGTGAGCCTCGTAGTAGGCTTGGATCTTCCCTGGGCTCACTTCCGTGGCCGTCCGGCGAATCTGGCTCACCATGTAATCGTAGATGATACGATCTTCGATGAATTTGCGGTATGCCAAGGGTGTCGTCCCCACGCTCCGCAGGGAGGCGACAAAACGATTTCGGTCGCCAGAAAAATCTCGCCGGATGGTTTCCTCGATGTCCGCGTCGATGTACATCGCGGGGAGTTTGCCGGTGCCGGCGCGGAAGTCAGCGATGACGAGCTGCCGTTCGGTCATCGAGCGCAGGGTCTCATCGGCCGCCGATTCCAAGGCTTTTTCGAATTCAGAGTCAGAATGAACGCTGGCGTGGATCTGTCCGATGATGGGTTCGATTTGCCGTCTAATGTCGGAAAGGGTGATGCCCAAGCCGTCGGCGGTGCCGGCGATGCGATCCGCATGCATATCTGACCAGCGCTTGGCCGCCACCTCTTCGAGGGTAGGCGAAGCCTTTTGAGCGAAGGCCAGGACGGCGGTCAGCGTTAAGGCGGCGGTGGTCAGGAGGGCTTTCATTTTCCGTTAGGTTCAGATATCCGTGATAAAAAGCCACGGATTTCTTTAAGTTTCCGCAGGGGGTCCCTTACGGTCAAGCGGGGAAAGCGATTCCCGATGAGGATTGGCTCGGCAAAGTTCTTTTTTCCGACGGCCAAGCACTTAAGGGTGCTGCCATCGGTTGAAATCGAAGTGACGCCTTTTTGCTCAGCCAGACATCGAATGTCTGCAAGTTGCAGGAGGGCGTCAGCTTCAGGGGGGAGTCGCCCATAGCGATCTAACAAGGAACTGCGCAATTCGGCGACCTCCGTATCGTCGACCGCGAGAGCGATCTTGCGGAAAGCTTCGATGCGGAGGCGGGTCTCGGGAATCCAATCCGCCGGCAAGGTGGCGGTGAGGATCGGGGCTTCGCCGTCGCCTGACTTATCGGACGCGATGCCCAAGGGCCCTTGGGTGTGCATGACGAAGTCCAGATGAATCTCGCAACGGTCGACCGCCGCGCCTTTGTCCCCCCGGAGTTTGGCCACGCTCCGGCGTAATAATTGACAATATAAATCAAACCCGACGGTGGCCACGTGGCCGCTTTGTTCGGAGCCCAGGATGTTGCCGGCGCCGCGAAGTTCTAGGTCTCGCATGGCGATTCGGAAGCCAGCGCCTAGCTGGTTGTACTGGCGGATGGCGGAAAGCCGACGGTGCGCGGTCCCTACGAGGTTGGCGTGACGATGGAGGAACAGGTAAGCGTAGGCCTGCCGATTGAAGCGTCCGACCCGACCTCGGAGCTGATAGAGTTGCGCCAAGCCGAAGCGGTCCGCTCCTTCGATGATGAGGGTGTTACAATTCGGAATATCTAATCCGGTTTCGATGATGGTCGTGCACACCAGGACGTCGTATTCTCCGGCGACAAAGGCCGACATGGTTTCCTCCAGTTCCCCGGCCCCCATCTGCCCGTGCCCGACGATGATACGGGCCTTAGGGAGAAGGGCGGCGAGGCGTTCGGCGACGGCCTGGATGGTTTCCACGCGATTGTGCAGGTAGAAAACCTGGCCGCCACGGGCAAGCTCGGCCTTGACGGCATCGCGGACCAGGCGCTCATCGAAGCTACGCACGATGGTGCGGATGGGCAGCCGCTCGCGCGGCGGGGTTTCGATGACGCTGAGATCGCGGGCGCCGACGAGCGCGAGGTAGAGCGTCCGGGGGATGGGTGTCGCGCTCATGGCCAGCACGTCCACCTCCGCACGTAATTGTTTGAGCCTTTCCTTGTGACGTACGCCGAAGCGATGTTCTTCGTCGATGATGACCAAGCCTAGTTTGCCGAAGCTGGTGCCATCCGAAAGCAAGGCATGGGTGCCGACGACGATATCGACCGTGCCTGCGGCAGCGCGGGCGCGCACTTCCGCTTTCTGTTTAGCCGTACGATAGCCGCTGAGGAGTTCGACGGAAACCGGCCAGCGGGCAAGTCGCTCTTTGAAGCTCTCGAAATGCTGCTGCGCAAGCACCGTGGTCGGCGCGAGAATCGCGACCTGTCTGCCGCCGAGGACGGACTTGAAGGCTGCTCGTAAGGCTACTTCGGTTTTGCCAAACCCGACGTCGCCGCTCACCAAGCGATCCATCGCCGCCGGACGTTCCATGTCGCGTTTACATTCTTCGATGGCACGGGCTTGGTCGGGTGTCTCGCGGTGTGGGAAAGAGCGTTCAAACTCACCCATCCAGGGGTTGTCCTCGTCCTTGGGATGTGCGATGCCGGGACGAGACGAACGCTCGGCCTGCATAGAGAGTAATTGGGCTGCAAGATCGCCGGTCGCTTTTTCCGCGGCTCTCCGCGATTTTTCCCAACCGCCGCCTCCGAGTTTCGAAAGCTTGGGATGCGCGCGGCCGATGCCGATATAGCGCGTCAGAAGATGCGACTCGCGTAACGGCAGGTGGAGCATCGATTTCTCGGCGAATTCCAGCGAGATATAATCTTCGGTGCGGCCGTCATTTTCGAAAGGTCGGATGCCTTTAAAGAGGCATACGCCTTGGGTCGCATGCACTAAGGCGTCACCATCGACGACTTCGCCGAAGTCGAGCGCTCTGCCCACCGCGGCGCGGACGGCGGTACGGCGACGGGGCAGGGAGGCGAGAGGTCTCTTGCGTCGGCCAAACAATTCGCGTTCGGTCAACAGTACGAGGCCGCCGTTCAATGATCCGGATAATGCGCCGGGCGAAATGATGATGCCGCCACCGAAGCGCGCATGAACAATCCGCGGATTGAAACCCCGTACTTGAACCGCCGCTACGTCGGCTGACAGTCGCTCGACTGAACCGTCGGTGTCGCCGGCCAATAGGCAAAGGCGGCCGTCTTTGGCGAGCGCTGCTGCGCCACGGAGGAGGGTCGCTCGGGCGTGTGCCGGATCTTCGGCCGCGCCGATTAACAGCGATTCCGCTGGGGCTGAATCCAAGGCCTGGGCGAGATAATCGGCCGGGGCTTCATCGGTTTCTTCGAGAAGTAATTCTGCCAGGCCGCTCGTGTGTACGGCCGCGCAGACAGGATCTTCTAGGCTTTGGTCGACGGCGATGATCAGAGCCTCGGGTGGCAGGTGATGAAAAAAGGAAACTTCGTTAGCTTCGCCGGAATCATCGCGAGGTGCGCAGATGACGAGGCCTTCGACTTCGCCCTCGCTGCGCTGGGTGGCCGGATCGAAGGGCCGGAGTGATTCGACCGTATCCCCGAAAAGGTCGATGCGCACCGGCATCTGCGCGTTGAGTGGGTAGACATCGAGAATGCCGCCACGGAGCGCGAATTCTCCGGGTTGTTCGCAGAGTGCTTCATGGGCATAGCCGAAATCTTCGGCCAACCGTTGGGCGAATTTCTGGATGGAAAGTTTGCCGCCTTTACGCACGACAAGTTCGCGTTCGGCAGTCGATGCGAGTGCAGGCGCCCGGCGAACGAGCGAGGACGGAGTGCAGGCGATGAGCAACGGTCGTTGTGCGGTATGTTGGCCATGACGAAGGGCTGAGAGGACGCCTAGTAAATCACAGTCAGCTTCGAAGGCGGGCACCGCGGCATCAGCTTCGGTGAGCGTACGTGCGGTCGGCTTGCTGCCGTTGATCTCGCTCAGGAGCTGGGCGGTTTCTTCGGCCAAGGTTTCGGCTGCGCCGAGATTTGAAGCAAGTAATACGAGGACGCTGCGGTCGGCGCCTTCCGAACAGGCACAGGCCGCCCAGGCGTGCGAAGGCACGCCGGTCAGGGCACGGCGTGGCTGAGTGGACATGACGCTATCGAGTTGGGAAGCCTTCTTGCGTCAAGGCATCCCGTCATTAGGGTGGCCGCATGACGTTGGCTGAACTGAAAGCATCAGCGATTAAGGACGCTGTGCCGCCCAAGGGCCTGCCGCCTGAGGTCAGGGCGCTCTGGCTGATTAAGAAAGGCGAATGGGATGCGGCGCATCAGATCGCCCAAGACATGGCGACGCCGATTGGCTCGTGGCTGCATGCCTTGCTGCACCTGATCGAAGGCGATCTCGGCAATGCTCGCTATTGGTTTCTCGAAGCCGGACGCCCGGTGAGAAAGCTGTCGCAGGTCGACGAGCTTTGGGATGAGATTGCCCAAGAAATCCTATGAAAAATAATTCTTTGCGTATCACCTTCCTGTTTATCTGTGCGGTCCTGTTCTCGCAGGAAAAAGTTTCTCCGATTCTCGGTCACGGCGCCCTTCGTTATTCGGTCGATTTGAATTGGGCCAAGGCCGACCCTAAGGTCGCCCCGGTGATTAATTCGCACGCACTGGCAGAAGGAAAGGATGGCCGCATCTATCTCGTCACGGATCACCCGATGAACGATTTCATCGTTTTCGAAAAGGATGGCCGCTATGTTCGTTCGATCAGCGCCGGGCTCGGCGGCGGACACGGACTCGAGATTTTTGAAAAGGATGGCGTGGAATACTTGGTACATGTCGATTGCGGGTGGCACATGGGTGCCGAAGGCTGGAATCCGACGGCGATTGAAGGACGCATCACGTTGCTGACGACCGAGGGCAAGGTGGTCCGCAAATTTCCGACGCCGAAGGAACTCGGCCTGAGCGACGGCAAGTTCATGCCGTGCGACATCGCATGGACTCCGTCCGGTACTCTGCTCGTCGCCGACGGCTACGGCTCGAACTTCATCTACGAGTTTTCGCTCGAAGGTAAGCTACTCAAGAAATGGGGCGGGCCGACGAAGGATGCCGCCAATCTCAGCAACGCTCATGGTATCTCCATCGATACCTCCGACCCGCGCGGCGCACTCGTCTGGGTGCCTTCACGCAGTCAGAACCAGCTCAAGGCTTTCACCTTGGACGGCAAGTATGTCGATACCATTGACCTGCCTGGAGCCTTCGCGGGCCAGCTCTGCTTCCGCGGCGATAAAATTTATACCGCTGTTTGCTGGAGTAAGGACGCCAAAGGCAAACGCCTCGCACAGTCGGGCTTTCTACTCGTCCTGGATCGGGCCACGAAGAAAGTCCTCAGCGCGCCGGGCGGCAGCGAGCCCAAATACGTCGACGGCAAGCTCCAGCCTTTGAGTCAGACTCAGCCGGTCTTTAAGCACGGTCATGACCTGTACGTCGACGCCGCCGGTGATATCTATCTTGGCGAATGGAACGCCGACCGCCGTTACCCGGCCAAGCTTACGCTGGTCAAGTAACTCAGCTGATCAGCAGCAGGCGCGGCGAGCCGGGGTGGTTTTCCGGGGCACGGTGGATGCAGGGCAGCACCGGGCTTCCAGGCCAGCGCGTCGCGATACGCCAGAGCGCGAAGGTGCCGAAGGGGTAGGGTTTTGCGCCCGGCTTCGGGGCGTAGTGCGAGTCGTAGCTGTGTTCGTGCAGGAACTCGCCGAAGCCGGCGTCGTCCGAGCCGCCATACTCCTTGCGCAAAATCTCACGGATTTTAGGAATCTCGACCTTGAGTAGGGCGTCCTCGTTGCGGAGGCCTTCGCTGCAGGCGCCATGGTAGGTGCAGAGCCACGTGTCGACTTCGACGGGAGCGCTGTCGACGTGAAACGAAGTAACATCGGTCGGCACGGTGCCGGCGTCCGGTCCGCGCACGCAGTCGTAGACGCAGTTGAGTGACGGTACCAAGTCGTGGTCGCGCAGTAATTTCTGGTCGGCGAGCATCGCTTCGGCGGCGAGACGTCCGGCCGGGGTCAGCTCCAGCGAACGAACACGTTCATCTTCGAGTGCTAAGATACCTTCGCCCGGTCCGAGCTTCGCGATGACCTCGGCGAAGTCGCCCGGCAGCGTGCGTTGCCAACAGAGCGCGTTGACGCCATTGGCTAAGCGCGCCGTCATCAGTTCCTCAAAACTCCGCACCTGGCGGACGCGGGTTGGGCCGGCGTCGCTCACTTCAGAGCGAAGCGTACGGCGAATTCCTTGGCGAGCGCATCGTAAGCGAGGGCGCCTGGGGAATGGATGTCGTATTGGAAGATGGTCTTGCCGTGGCTGGGGGCTTCCGAAAGCCGGATCGTCCGCGGAATCATCGCTTTCATGACGAGTTGAGGGAAGTGGGTCTTTACTTCTTCGACGACCTGTCGCGAAAGATTCGTGCGGACGTCATACATCGTCATCACGATCGCACCGACAGTGAGCTTATCGCCGGCTCCCGCAGTCTTGAGCTGATCGACGACGCCGAGGATTTGGCCGAGGCCTTCCATCGCGAGGTATTCGGTCTGCAAGGTGACGATGAGATGATCCGACGCGGCAAGCGCGTTCATCGAGAGCATGCCCAGGGCGGGCGGGCAGTCGATGAGGATGGCCTTGTACTTGCCGGCGGCGATGAGCGGGGCGAGCGCATCGCGTAGGCGGGTCAGGTAATTTTCGGCTTGGGCGAGTTCGGACTCGACGGCGGCGAGGTCGACTTCGGAGGGAATCAGGTCGAGTTTTTCGGTGGAGGTCGCGACGACCATATCAGCGGCGTTTGCTTCGCCGTGTAGCACTTTATAAAGCGATTTGCCTTCGGTCTTTTCGATACCGAGCGCACTGGTGGCGTTGGCTTGCGCGTCGAGGTCGATGACGAGGGTGGGGATGCCGAGTCGGGCGAGTCCAGCGCCGAGGTTGATCGTCGTCGTCGTCTTGCCGACGCCGCCTTTCTGGTTCGCGATGGAGAATATTTTAGTCACTTAAGCGTCCTCGATCGGGCGTTCGACTTCGGTGGGGGCTTCGTAATCGATGCCAGCGAGGCCAAAACCGAAGTTCTTATGGAAGTCGGTCTGGTAGCCGGCGAAGTCGGCGTGCGCATCAAAGGTTTCCGTCGTGATCGTCGGCCAGATGTCGAAGACCGACTTCTGGACGTCAGGCGCCATCTCCCAGTCGTCGATGCGGACGCGGCCGTTCTCGTCGAAGTCTAGGGCATTGCCGTTGTACATCTGTTTTTCAAAGAGGCGTTGAATCTGTTCGATGCAACCTTCGTGGGTGCCCTTAGCCTTCATGATTTTGAAGAGTAATGAAACGTAGAGAGGGACGACTGGGA
>Ga0194048_10000473_pt1 | contig 19592 bp, 21 predicted proteins | sample JunL225m_MetaG_FD_161685 | JGI IMG/M metagenome (GOLD analysis project Ga0194048, IMG submission 161685) | Anoxic zone freshwater microbial communities from boreal shield lake in IISD Experimental Lakes Area, Ontario, Canada - Jun2016-L222-5m | ecosystem: Environmental > Aquatic > Freshwater >...
GCGCTTGGCCTTGCTCTTACCGAAGCTCATCACCTTCGAGCCGCCACCCTGCATCTGATTCATCATGAACAACCAGAAGCCAAGGAACAGCACGAACGGCAACACGTTAATCAGCAGCGAGACCCACGACGAGCCACCCGTCTCGGCGCCCGTGATGTTGACGACATCCTTGTTCGTGTCGTAGACCTCGGCCCACGCCTGATCGCCCGGGATGCCGACGGTGTACGTGACGGCCTCGGCACCAGGCTTCGCATCGGCGGCCGGCTTGAGCGTGACCTTGACGTTGTTCGCCGCCGTGTTCTGCTCGAGCTGCTTGACGTCACCGCCCTTGAGGTCGGTCAACATGGTCGACCAATTGCGCGGCGGCGCTTCCGGGCCGTTGTTATTCAGCAGCAGTCGCTGGGCCAAAAACGCGAGCAGGATCACGACCAGAATCGGGAACACCGCGTTTCTGAAGATGCGATTCACACTACTCCGTCGGATTGAAATGGCTGGACCATCAGTGGGCTCACGATAGCACCGGCTCTGCTTCGGACGGTGGCACGTCGCTTGTCGGTGCAGAACGTCGCAGGAGCAACGTCAACACGAAAGCCGCCACGAGGGCAAGCAGAGCGAGTAACGCTGCACCCGTCCAGCCCGCGGTGCTCCACGCAGCACCGAGCATGAAAGGGCCGAGCGAACCGAGCAGGTAGTAGATCGTCAGATGCAGACTCATCGCACTCCCCCTATCGCGCAGCGTCAACTGCGGGACGAGTAACTGAGCGACACCGACCATCGAGAACAGGCCACCTGCCAAGATCGCCAGTCCGACAATGACGGCGATGAGGTTCGGCAGGCTCCCGAGCGCCAGCCCAAGCACACCGATCAGTGGAAAGACGGGGAGTACCGTGCGCGGCCCCAGCCTGCCGGCCCAGCGGACGGCAAACGGCGCCAGTGCACCAACGAGCCAGACGGTGTAAAACGCACCGACCTGGCGGTGGCTGAGACCAAAGACACTCGACTCGAGACGGTAGGCAATCACCGAGTAGAGACCGACGAACGCGAAGAACGTACAGCCAGCCGCGAACGCGTTGAGCAGGAGCGGCGTATTGCGAATATGGGCTCGAACCGCGCGTAGCGGCGAGCGCGCCTTTGGTGGTGGCGGCGCAACGGGCAGCAGCACGCGAATCAACACCGCGCTCAGCAGCATCGGAATCGCCAACACTGCCAAGGAGGTGCGCCAACCAATCTCGGACACCAAGAGCGCCGGAATCGTGCGACCAAGAAAGCCACCCAACACCAGCGCGGACGTATAGATACCCACCACCGTCGGGATGCGATGGGCGGGGAAGGCCTCGTAGACGTACGCGGTAGCCACCGTCAATAGACCGGGAAGCAGGAGGCCCTGCAGCGATCGCAACACTAAGAGTTCCACGATGCCCTGCACAAAGATGATCAGGACCGTGGGCACCGCCAAGAGCGCACACGACCACAACATCACGCTCCGCCGTCCAATGCGATCGGACAGTGGACCCATCAACCAGGCACCGACTGCGATGCCAACCACGACGACGGTGATCGTCAGGCCCGTAACGGCTGGCCCTACGCCGAGATCGCGCCCGACCTCCGGCACGATCGCCTGAGTCGAATAGGGAATCGCAAACATCGTTGCGGCAGCAACCGAAAGTGCCACGATCGCGCCCGCGCCAGCACGGAGCGGCGTAGTCGTGGCGGCGTCACTCATGCAGACACGGTACCGCGCCACTTACGATGCCAGCACATGCCTGAGCATCTGCGAACGAGTACGGGGGCCTACGGCGAGCACGCTCTGCTGGTCGGCGATCCTGCGCGCGCCGAACTGATTGCCACGGAGTTGCTTGATGGCGCCGAGCTCGTCACGGATGCGCGTGGTCTCAATGGCTACGCGGGCCAGTTCAACGGACGTAGTGTCGGTGTCCAGACGACCGGCACGGGTGGTCCATCAGCGGCGATCGTGATCGAAGAGTTGATCCAGCTCGGCGTGCGCCGCATCGTGCGACTGGGTACCTGCGGGTCCCTTTCCCCCCTGCTCGCCCCTGGCGATTTTTTCTGTGCGGCCGCGGCCATTCCCGCCGATGGCACGAGCCAGACGTATGTCGGAGGCGAGCCGCATGCGCCGCTCGCTGATTTTGAGATCGTGCACGCCGCCGTTCACGACGCGAAGAAGGCCGGAGTGCGCATGCGGGTTGGCCTCGTCGCGACGACCGATGCGTTCTACGACCCGGGTGCGGGTCGGGCAGCCAATTGGGCCGCTCGCGGTGCACTCGCCGTCGATATGGAGACGGCGCCGCTCCTCACCATCGCGCCACTACGGGGCGTCTCGGCTGCCTCGTTTTTGATCTGCTCGAACCGTATTAACGAACCCGCCACACGCCTGAGTCCCGATGCGCAGCGCACCACTGTCCTGTCCTGCGCCCCGATTGCTCTCGGCGCCCTCGTCTCGGAGCCGAAACACCCATGACTCGTCGCGTCGTCCTGATCATCAACCCGGCCTCCGCTAACGGAGCAACCGGCAAGCAGTGGCCCGAACTGGTCGCTGAGGCGCAGCGCCTCGGTCTACGCGTCGAACACCACCTCACGGAGGCTCCCGGCCACGCGACCGAGTTGGCGCGTGAGGCCAGCATGGCGGGTGCTGAAATCGTTGTCGCCGTCGGCGGCGACGGTACCGTCCACGAGGTTGTCAATGGCCTGGTTGGTGCCGGAGGCACACCCTTTGGCGAAGCAGCACTTGGCGTGATCGCCCGTGGCACGGGCCGCGATTTTATTCGCAGCCACAACATCCCAACCAAGACGAAGGCCGCCCTGCAGGCCATTGCCGAAGGCCCAATTGGCCGCATCGATGTCGGTGAGGTCATCTCCACGGGAGATCCCGAGGGCGGACGCCGCTTTGCCAACGCCTCCTCGGCAGGCGTGACCGGAGCAATCGCCAAGCGCGCTAACGGCATGTCGAAGCGAATGGGCGGCACGCCCACGTTTCTCCTCGCCGCCTTCCAAGGCTTCCGTGGCTATACCAACACGCCGATCCATATCGAACTCGACGGGCGCCCAATCGATGTCACCGCCTCGTGTGTGGTGTGCGCGATCGGCCATTCGCTCGGTGGCGGGATTAAGGTTGCGCACGGTGCCCGACCCGACGATGGTCTGCTCGACATGGTGTTGGTGGGTGACGTCGGCGCCAAGGACCTTGCCCTTAATGTCCACCGCCTCTACACCGGCACGCTCGGCGACCATCCGCAAATCACGCACGTCAAAGGCGTGACCGTGACGGTCTCCGGAGAGACACCGCTCCAGATCGAGGCCGATGGCGAGTTGGCGGGCACCACGCCCGCCACATTCCGGTGCTTACCGGGCGCATTGCGCTTGGTAACCTCAGCGTAATGTCTCGACGCAACTTGACCATCCGACTGCTGGTGCTTGCGGCGCTTCTCATTGCCGCCTCCAGCGCCGCGGCTCATGCCACGATCGAGCTCAAGGGCGAGCAACCCATCGCCGGGAAACGCGGCACGCTGACGATCACCATTCCCCACGGTTGCGGAGCCGGCCAATCGACAGATCGCCTTGTTGTCCGGCTCGGGTCCGGATGGCCGAGTGCCAGGGCGATCGCGATCGACGGTTGGACCTCGACTGCCACCCGCGCCTCCTTAGGGAACTGGACGATCACCTGGGTCGCCACCACTGGTGGCCTGCCCAATACGTCGACCGGTGACTTCACGATTGCCGTGCGCTGGCCTCGTGCAGCGGGCATCTACAAGACTCCGACCTTCCAACACTGCGGTGCCAAGGCGATGAATTGGACCGACCCGTTCTCAACGGCAGCCTCCGCCGATCAGGACTACCCGGCGATTTATCCCGTGCCGCGGATCCAGATTCTGCCCGCTTCCTAGCGCTGCCAACGTTGCTTTGGGGTCAGACCCTGATGCAAAGTTACGCAGAGATCAACTTTGCATCAGGGTCTGACCCCAAAGCAACGTTGATCGCGAGCGCGACGCTAACGGTGCGTACGAGCTCCCCGGTTCAGCCGAGGGCCAACATCGTATGATCGTGAAGTCAAAAATGTTGAAAGGCTTCAAATGCTCTCTGCCCGCCTACTCGCGCTGCTCACCTGTGTAGTAACCACCGCCGTGCTCCTAGCGGCCTGCGGCGGCACGGAGTACGAGACATCGGACGCCGTTTCGATCTTCAACAAAACCTTCGTAGATCAGCAGGTCACACTGACGTGCCCGGGAACTGTCCCTGCCGATGCGAAGTTTGACTGCACATTCAAATCGACAGCCGATGCGAATTGGAAGCCACAGACAGTGACGTTCTCGATCGAAAAGGACGAGTTGAAGGCGGACAGTGAAGAAGCCGTGGCTGCAGCGATTCTGAAGGCCGTCGCACCAAAAACCTGGCAGGACATGGGCCTTGCGATTGCGCTCGAGGACATGAACAAGACCATCAAGAAAAACGGCTACGACTCAGTGATGGGTCTCACCTGCCCAACTGCCACGGACACTACGACCAAGCTCACATGCACCATGAGCATGTCCGGTACGGATAAAACGGCCGATCTAGAGATGATCTTTGAAACCGTCGACGATACCGCCAGCGGCGCGGGCTACGCATTTGTACCGTCTTCTGCAAAGACCTATGGAGAGACCGTTAATTCGCTCCTGCCCGCCAACTAGCACCCACCGTGTTGCTCGTGACGAGCAGTAAGGCCCTAGGTAGGAATCGCACCACGGATCTGCGCGAGCGCGGCCTCCAGCGCTGCTGGATCGCCGCCCGCCTGGCCGAGCGTCACGCCAGCGAGAAAGGTGGCGATTGGTGCGGCAGGCCGGGTTACGCCGTGCGCCGCATCGGCAGCCAAAGAAAGCAACGCCGCCACCGTCGCCGGTTCGGCAACCCACGTGAGGTTGTCGTCGCCTAGGGCCGTGATTGCCCGCTCTGCAAATGCCTCGACGTCTTCCATGTCGGCTCCTCTCATCGCTTGCGCACGCACCTGCGAAGTACTCGCTGGACACGCGATCTCTCCACGGAGGGTATCGTCTCCCTAACGAATCCCCGACCTACGGAGGCGTGGTGAGTAGCAACGAGATGCGAGATTCGATCGACGGAGTCCAGCAGGCGCTGGCCGAACGGTCCTACCTTGCCGATCGCGGCCTAGCGACGACGGTCCACCTTGCCCTCAAACTCGGTAAGCCGGTACTGCTCGAAGGCGAGGCAGGCGTTGGCAAGACCGAACTCGCCAAGGTCGTCGCAGACGCCCTCGGCGCTCGGCTGATTCGTCTCCAGTGCTACGAAGGCATCGACGTCGCCCACGCACTCTACGACTGGGCCTACGCGCGCCAAATGTTGTACATCCGCACGCTTGAGGCGACCGGCAACGCACGCCAGGGCGAGGAGGTCCTCGACGAGCTCTTCGGACCGCGTTTCCTCGAGCGCCGACCGTTGCTCGACGCCATCGCCTGTGACGACGAGGTTCCACCCGTGCTGCTGATCGATGAGATCGACCGTGCCGACGATGAGTTCGAGGCCTTCCTGCTCGAGTTGCTGTCCGACTTTCAGGTGACGATCCCCGAGATCGGCACGATCAAAGCCGAGCGGCGCCCGGTCGTCTTCCTGACCTCGAACCGCACCCGCGAACTCCACGAGGCGCTCAAGCGTCGCTGTCTCTACATGTGGGTCGAGATGCCGGATCTTGAGCGCGAGATCGCAATCGTCCGCGCTCGTGTACCCGAGGCCCCTGAGCGCCTCGCCGCGCAGGCCGCCGCCTTCGTCCACGAACTCCGCGCCCTCGACCTGACGAAGCAGCCAGGTATCGCCGAGACGATCGACTGGACACAGGCGCTCCTCGCTCTTGGCCATCAGGAGATCGAGGCCGGTGTCGTGGATCTGACACTCGGGTCGGTCCTGAAGTTCCACGAGGACATTGGTCGCGTCCGCGACGCCGATCTGCAGCAACTTGTCGAACGCGCTCGCGCAACCGCCGACGACGCGCAGATTCCCGCCGGCTGATGAACGCCGGCGACGCGGTCGTCCGTAAGCTCGTCACGTTTGGACGCATCCTTCGCGAGGCCGGCATCGAAGTCGGGCCTGGCCGCATTCAAGACGCACTGAGAGCACTCGACGAGATCGACATGCGTCGTCGCGACGAGGTCTACGCAGCACTTGCCTGCACGCTCATCGCGCGCCGCGATGATCTCGAAATTTTTGATCGCGCCTTCCGCGCCTGGTTCGAGAAGGATCCGACGCGCCTCGGTGGCAAAGCCCCAGACATGGGGATCGGCATCGACGAGCGTCCCCAGCCACCGGCTGCCGCACCCCGTCCTGGTGATAACGAGGATCCAGACGAACAGGATGATGAACAGGAGGAGCCGGATGTCCTGGCGGCCTACAGCGCAGATGAGCTCTTACGTGAGCGCGACTTCTCGACGTTGACACGAACCGAGCTGCTGCGCCTGCGTGCGTTGATGGATCGGCTCGTGCGTGTACTTCCGACCCGACCATCGCGGCGACTTGAGGCCGCCCCGAATGGCTTCCAGATCGCGCCCCGCGAGACGCTGCGTCGCGCCATGCGCCGTGAGGGCGAGCCAGTCGAGCGAGCCTTCCGCCGCAAGAAACGCGTCGAGCGCCGCGTCGTCTTTCTCTGCGATGTCTCGGGTTCGATGGAGCCGTACAGCCGTGCGCTCGTGCTCTTTTTGCAGGCAGCCGTCAGCGCAGGTCGCAAGGTTGAGGCCTTCACGTTTGGCACGCGCCTGACGCGCCTGACGCCGTACCTCGGTGGCTACGACCCCGAGGCGTCGTTGCAACGCGCCTCGCGCGCTGTCCCCGACTGGGCAGGCGGAACGCGAATCGGTGATGCCTTCAAGGCCTTCAACGATCTCTACGGTCGGCGTGGCCTGACACGCGGTTCTGTCGTGGTGATTGTCTCGGACGGCTGGGAACGTGGCGACGTCTCGCAGCTCGCGCTGGAGATGGCGCGACTACGACGCCGCTGTCATTCGATTATCTGGGTCAACCCCCTCAAGGGCACCGAAGGCTACGAGCCGTTGGCGGCCGGTATGGCCGCTGCGCTGCCGTATGTCGACGTGTTTCTGCCAGGCCATAACCTCGCAGCGCTGGAGTCGTTGGCCGAGGCACTGCGGGCCACAGGCAGTCGACGTTCTGCAGTGCGACCTGCCACGCTGCGGAGTGCCGCATGAACGACGAGACACTCACTACCGCTGCCGACTGGGTCGCCCGTGGCGATGACGTTGCGCTGGCGACCGTCGTTCGCACGTATCGGTCTGCCCCAAGGCCAATCGGCAGCGTCTTCGCCGTCTCGTCAAGCGGCGAGATGGCAGGCTCTGTCTCGGGTGGCTGCGTCGAAGGCGACATCTACGGCGCCGCACAGGAACTGTTTGGTGACGAGAAAGCCGAGCCGCGGCTGATCCATTACGGCATTTCGGACGACTTAGCACTCGAAGTTGGTCTCGCCTGTGGAGGCGAGTTGTGGGTCTCGCTTGATCGCTTCCGCGCGCGGCCTGCGTTGCGACGAGGGGCCATCGCCACGATCTTCAATGGCGATCAGAACGGCAAGAGCCTCGTCTTCGATGCAGATACGGGCGCATTGACCGGTGCTCTTGCCGGCGACCTCCGCCCGATCGTCGAGCAGACGATCGCCGATGCCGTCGCGCGCGAAGAGTCGATCGCCCTCGATCTCGAAGGCGATGTCACCCTCTTCGTCGAGAGCATCCACCCCGCGCCCCGCGTCGTCGTGGTCGGTGCCGTTGATACGGCTGAGGCCCTCTGCCGTATGGCAAAGACACTGGGCTGGCGCACGGCGATCGTCGATCCGCGTGCCAAATTCGCGACGCCAGAACGCATTCCCAGTGCCGATGTGATCCTCACCTCTTGGCCCGATAAGGCCTACGGAGAGCTCGCGCTCGAGGCCGCTGACCACCTCGTCGTCCTGACCCACGATCCCAAAATCGATGATCCGGCAATCTCGCTCGCGCTCAACCTCGACGTCGGCTACCTCGGCGCGTTGGGCTCGCGCAGAACGCAGGAGAAGCGCAACGCACGCCTGCGCGAGTCGGGCAACACCGACGAGCAGATCGACCGCATCTACGGACCTGTCGGCCTCGATATCGGTGCGCACTCGCCCGCCGAGACGGCCGTCGCCATATTGGCCGAGATCATCGGCTACCGCTCGGGGCGTGGCGGCCAGCCGCTCAAGCACACCACAGGCAGAATCCATCCGTCCGAAGAACCCGAGTCGTAGTCGATGGCTGCCGAACTCATCGTTCCACCGCTCGACGTCGCCCGTTATCCGTTTGCACATCCAATTCGTGTCCGGTTTGCAGAGACCGATGCGATGGGCATCGTGCATCACGCCTCGTACCTACCGTGGCTCGAGGAGGCCCGAGTTGCGCTCCTTGCACACGGTGGGCACGACTACGCCCAGGTCCACAGCAATGGTCTTGACCTCGCTGTGATCGAAGTCAACGTGCGCTATCGCCAGGCGATTCGCTTCGGCGATGCTGTCACGGTCCATACGGGCGTCGGCGAGATTTCGCGGACGTTGCTGCAGATTGCCTATCTGCTCGAAGTTGATGGGCAGACCGCGGCGACCGGCGTGACCTCACACGCCTGCGTCAACGGTGAGGGGCGTCCGATGCGCGTGCCCGAGTGGCTACTTGATCTCGGCGAGGGCGCGACCGCCCTGCGTGGCTAGAACGATTTGCCACCGTCGAGTGACGCGTACAGACGCCCACCAAGCCCAGCCGCAAAGACTAAGTCGGGATTACGTGGGTCGATCGCGACCGCATTCGCGCTGAGACCACTCAGGTACCACGTCGCGCCACTGTCTTTCGTCACAACAACCTGTGGCGTAGTCACGGCGATCTGGCCAGGACGACTACGCGCAGCCGCGACCGTCACCGCATTTGAGATACCCGCAATTCGAGTGAAGTTGACGCCAAGGTCATCCGAGGCAAACAGTCCGTCGCGTCCACAGGCGACCCAGAGCCGCTCAGCCAACACACCCTTTGGTCCACTCGCAGCCAGCTGAAGTGGATGCCGACAGAGCCCGATCGCTGGCATCGTCCACCAGTACGCGCCACCGTCGTTCGAGTACATAAGACGATTGCCCCCTGACCTCGTAATCGCCCACACGCGATCGCGTCGCGCGCTGCCTGCAAGCGCCGTGACTGCTCCCGAGAACGCCCACGCTGTCGCCGGCTCAGCGGTAGACGTCAATGCATAACCGTAAACCTGCTCGGTCGTGCCGCGCGAAATCAGGATTTCGTTTCCAAACGCCGCCGCCGCCACCGCTGGTGCCGAACCGTTATCGGTCAGTTGCCAGGTTCGCCCACCATCCAAGCTGATCTGCATTCCGTAATCGCCGCCGATCAGCAACGGCCCTTGTGCCTCATCCGAAATCATCATGAAGCGCGGCTTTGCAAACCCCGCAGGCAACTCGCGCGGCTTCGGTTCGACACCACAGGCCACCGTGGCGATCGCTGTCAAAACCACCAGCAGCGCACAGCCAGAGCGTCTCACGTGCCGAGCGCTCCTCCGCGCACGTCGGACACCACAGGAGGAGGTCCAATCCTCACGCCTGCTTCCTCCTCTTCGGTCCGCGAAATTGTCCGCCTCACATCTCCAAACGACAGGCCCGCCAGCGAGAGAAAGACGAAGCCGAGGCCGGCACCGAGCGCAACTTCAATCACCTGGAGCCCGATCGCGAACGTCACTGCAGCACCAAAATTGATATCGAAAGCCTGCGATAACGCCGTGGCGACGGCAATCTGGAAGACGCCAAGGTTGCCTGGAACGAGCGGAATAAAGCCGACAAGGTTCGACACGAGGAACACCACACAGGCTGCAGCCACACGATGCGTATCGATATTGAAAGCAGCCAGCGCAAGGTAGATACCAATGATCTGCGCGACCCACGACAGGATGCCTGCACTAAACGAGAAGATCGCGAGCCAGGGTCGCCGCAAAAGCTGAGCACCGCGACTGACCGCGTGGAGATGAAATTCGATGGTTCGCAGCGTCGAGCGCCACCACGTGCGCGCGTAATCCTCGGCAACGTCACCGCGCTGCAGACGCCAGCGGCTGATGATCTCGACAACCGCCACGCCGAGAATGCCAGCCAAGACAACGCCCAAGAGGATCAAGGTGCCACGACCAGCCCAGTCGGGGACACCGTCGACGCTGAACACCATGGCCACCAGCAGGACCGCAAGCGTGATCCCCAGCACGAGTTGCTCCATCACAACCGTGGCCGTCATGGTGGAAATTGGCACGTCTTGCCCATCCTTTGCAAGGCGTTTGCGCAGTACAACCATCCGTCCCACCTCACCAAGGCGTGCGATCAGCACGGTGTTGAGCAAGAAGCCCACGAAGATCGCGGGCACAACCGCGCGGTAGGGCGCCTTGACGCCTGGCACCGAATCGAGTGAGGCCTTCCAAATCACAGCCTTGAAGGCGACGGAAATAAAATTGGCAATCAGGGACAGAATCAGCAACGGAATACTGAGGCTGCGGAAGGTGTCGAAGATCGCCGTGACCTCGCCTCGGTCGACGCGAGCCAGGCCGATGGCAGCAAGCACGACGATGACCGTAGCCACGATCGCAAGCCGTCGCCACGAGATTGGCTTGGGCGGGTCAAGCGCCGCGATCTCACTCATCGTGAGCAGTTCGTAGCCTTCGCTGCGCGCCGCATCAAGAATCGCCGGTAGCGCCTCTGCCGTCTGCGAACGATCGTCGCTGCCCCACCCATCGGCATCATGCAAGAGCAGAATCGCACCAGGCTTGAGTGCCTTGACCGAACGCTTGACAATCACGTCTGCCCCGGGCTTGGCTGTATCGAAGACACCTGCCGACCAGGCACACGTTGCGTATCCGAGTCGGCGGGCAGTGCTCGATACGAACGGACTGCGAAAGCCGTGCGGCGCACGAAAAACCCGCACTGGCGGCGCGCCGGACTGCTTGAGAATGCGCTCGGTCCGATGCAGTTGGCGATGCACTTGAGCGGGCCCAGCAAACGCGAGGATGCCGTGGTCATACCCGTGGTTGCCAAGCTCGTGGCCCTCACGAACAATGCGCTCGACAATCTCTGGGTACTGCTCAGCATGTTTGCCCAACACGAAGAACGTGGCGCGAACTCCCTCCGCTTTGAGGGCGTCAAGGATCTTCGGAGTCGTATCCGGGGAGGGACCGTCATCAAACGTCAATGCGGCCACGGAGCGCTGAATCCGCGAGCCATCCACGACTCCCCCGAACAGGGGCGAACTGGCCCCGAACATCCCCCACACGCCAATTGTCAGCAGCAAGGCAACACCAACGTCGATGACCCAGGCCAGCCAAGACAGATGCATCCGGGCGAGCACACCATCGGCGATGACAGTTGCGAGGATCACGACGAGGCCAATCACAACGGCTCGGAGGATGGTCTGGCGCTTGGTCATGCGCCAGGGCCCTTCTCGAGCAGGCCTAGGTAGTACTCCTCCAGTTGGGCCGCGACTTTGGTCCAGGCATACTCACTGACCGCGGTCTTGCGGCCTTCACGCCCCATCCGCTCGCGCTCTTCGGGGCGCTCAATCAGATACATCAGGGACTCGGCAAACCGCTCAACGTTCTCGGCAGGCGAAATCAGGAGCCCCTGTTTGCCGTGCTCCATCAGGAGCTGGAAACCCGAAATCCGGCTCGCGACGACCGGGCGACCACAACTCATCGCCTCAAGCAACACCATCCCAAACGACGCTCGCTGACAGGGCGTGCAGTGAATGTCGGCGGTCGCGTAATAACGCGGCCGGTTCCAGTTGACGCGACCCGCCCAGTGCACGTCGCCCGCAATGTCGTCTGGCACGAGCTTCTGATAGCGAGACCGCAACGGACCATCGCCCACCACGATCAATCGCACCTCTGGTCCGACACGACGGCGCACCTCTGTGAAGGCGCCGATCATCGTGTCGAGCCCATTGCGCGGATCGAAGCGGCCGAGGAAGAGGATGTTGGTCTTTCCGTCCCGCAATTCGGGAATCGGGTCGGCCTCCGGCGAGAAGTGGCGATCGTCGATGCCGTTGGGAATCACCGTGTACTCGTAGGGAAGATACGGCGCAAGCGAGCCAATACAGGCCTCGCTGACCACGATCTTGCCATCGAGTCGGCTGATCACCCGTCGCAGAATCGGGGCAGCGATATCGAAGCCGAGCGTGCGCGGGAAGACAGAGTGAAAGGTGCCAACCGTGACCGCTGTTTTGGGCGCCGCAAGCACGCCGAGCATCGGCAGAATCGGGCTGTAGGGCGAGTGCACGTGGACGACATCGACCTTGCGCTCTTGGAAAATTTTGCGCAACTTACGGCGCAGCAGTGGGTCGACAACGTGATACGTCTGCGAGGCATTGCCGTAGCCCGGGAGCGCTGCGCCGACGCGAACAATCTCGAAGGGCACGCCATCCTCAGGATGAATCTCGCCATCGACAATCCCTGGTGGACGCACAACGTTGCCCGTCACCACGGTCACCTCGTGGCCGCGTCGAGTCAACTCCGTGGCCTGGCCATGGACGTGCTCGGTAATCCCGCCGAGATGCGGGTAGTAGTAGTCAGTGACAATGGCGATCCGCACGCTTTGTGCATCGTAGCCTCGCGCTCGCGGTGGCACTCACGCCCGTGTGCTGCCGGAGTTTCTTCTACGCGCGCTATCATGCGCCCCGTGCCAACGTACGAATACAAGTGCGCCGCAGGTCATCTGACTGAGGTCATCCAGAAGATGTCGGACGAGCCGCTGAAGAAATGTGGTACCTGCGGCAAGAAGGTCGAGCGCGTCCTGTTCGCGCCGTCGATCCATTACAAGGGCACGGGCTTCTACTCCACGGACTACGGCAAGGGTGGCAAGAAGCCGCGCACTGAGGCCAAGTCGGAGAGTGGCGACAGCAAGAAATCCGACTCTGGTGATGCCAAGAAGTCGGACTCGTCGAGCAGCTCGTCGAGTGATTCGTCGAGCAGTACGTCTGCTCCCAAGAAGTCCGACTCTTAGAGCCCGCTGACGACGACGCGTCCTGCGTCGGCGACTGCACGGAGCCCGGCAGGGAAGTCCCAGTTGGCACGATCGGTCTCTTCGATCATGTTCGAAATCGCCCGAAGCTCCACGCAGGGGACATCCGCTTCGGCAGCCGCGCGCAAGACGGCAAAGCCCTCCATCGCCTCGACCTCACAGTCGCGACTCCCCCCGACCATCGCGGTCGTCGCAATCGGTAATTGCCGCGCCTCAGGCAGGAGCGTCGCGATCCGAGCGAGCAGGTCCGGATCGGGATGACAGGTTGTGACGAGCGCCGGCGTGGCCGCGGACAGGTCGCTGTAGTGACTCTCGGTACCGATCACGACATCGCCGATCTGAAGTCCACTCGCTCGACGGGCGCCCGCGATGCCGACGTGCAGGATCGCGTCCGGTGGATCATTGGCAAGACGCGCAGCCGTCGCAATTCCCGCCTCAACAGGACCAATGCCAACCGCGAGTACCTCGTGGTCCGTCGCCCAGGCGAGCTCGGGCATCGTGGCTGCAAGGACAAGGATCCGCATCGCGCTAGCGATTGTACGGGCGTTGCACACCGCGAGCTCGATTTCCCCTCGTTTCCCAGTACACTCGGCGCATGAATATTTTGGTGCTCCAGCACATCGATTGCGAACCACCGGCCGCCTATGGCACTGCGCTTGCTGCCCGCGGCCACGTCCTCTTCCCGGTCGAGGTTGATGAGGGCGAGCCGTTGCCCGATTGGCGTGATTTCGGTGCGATCATCGCGATGGGTGGCCCGATGGGTGTCTACGAAGACGCTGCGTATCCCTGGCTCGTCGCCGAGAAGCAACTGATCGGCGACGCCGTCCGTGCCGGCCTCCCCTACTTTGGCGCCTGTCTGGGCGTGCAGCTCCTCGCGGCGGCACTCGGCGGCCGCGTCTACCCCGGCGAGACCCCCGAGGTTGGGGTGCTCGACGTGATGCTGACCGAGGAGGGCCTGCGCGATCCCGTCGCGTCGATCCTGCCCCCAACCTTCAAGGCACTGCAGTGGCATGGCGATACCTTCGACCTGCCCGAGGGTGCCGTCAGTCTGTTCTCGAGTCCGGCCTACGCCAACCAAGGCTTTCGTTTTGGCGAGGTCGCCTACGGCGTGCAGTTTCACCTTGAGGTCGATCAGCAACTAGCGGATGAGTGGGCAGAGATCCCGGCCTACAAAACAGCGGCCGAAACCGTGCTCGGACCCGGCGGCCTCGATCAGCTACTGGCAGGTGTGCTCGAGCATTCGGACCGCATGCTGCCGCATGCCCACGTGTTGATCGATGCCTGGCTTGATCAGGTCCTCGAGCACGGTCACGTCTAACGGGGCTTAGCGCACACGCACGTCGGGCAGGCCCTCGAAGCCCTTGCGGTCGAGGGTCACCACCGTACGTCCCGTTGCGCGTGCGGTCGCGGCAATGATCAGGTCGTGATCGCCGCGCATCGTGCCAGTGCGACGGCAATGCGCGAGTAACTCCGCGTGATGGCGGGCAGTTGCCACGTCGTACTGGACGACGGGATAGCTCTCGATCATGTGCTCTGCAAATGCCTGTCGCCGTTCGGCGCGGACGCCGGCGGCGAGGCAGGCACCGAGCAACAGCTCGGCGATGCTAATCGCAGCAACGGCAATCTCGAATGGACCATCCTCGCCTGCAAGAGCCGTCCCCGGATCAAGCGTGCCGCGTTCAATCTCGACCAGCACACTGGTATCAAGAAGTACGCCCCTCACCGGTCCCACGGATCCTCGATCGGACTACGCCGTTCGCGGACCCAACTGATGTCGCCCCACCAGGTGTCGTCTGGTTCGGGGTACCTTTCATGATGCTGCTGCAGAAATTCCTGTAACGCATCGACGCTGCCCGCGCCGGTTGGAGAGAGCTCGGCAATCGCCCGGCCATGCCGCGTAATACGAAACGATTCGCCTGTCCGTTCGACACGATCAAGCAGGTCGCGAAAGGCGCGAGCTGCATCGGTGGCGGTGATCTCAATCACACCAACGAGATTATCAGATAATCTGATTTTCATTGAAAAAAGGATATCGCGGCTGTGCCGACCGATTCCACACGCGAAGCGCGGAGTCGCACCAGAACCACGCACAGATCAGGAGGTGGATCACACGAAAACGACTCACCAGGACTATCACTCGTACGTAACTCACGCTAGTCTCGACCAATGACAGCAGCGACCAAGCGCCTCTCCCAGTTCTGGCATCCGATTGCTCGCGTCGAAGATGTCACCGAGCAGCCGCAGCAATTCGTGTTGCTCGACGAGAAGCTCGTTGCCTTTCGTACCGATACCGGTATCAGTGTCTTCAAGGATCTCTGCATCCACCGTGGCACCGCACTCTCGCTCGGCCTGGTCAAAAACGGCTGCATCGTCTGCCCGTACCACGGCTGGGAATTCGATTCGACGGGTGCCTGCGTCAAGATCCCGGCACAGCCCGGTAAGCCGATTCCTGCGGCTGCACGTGCAATTTCGTACCACGTCGCGGAGCGGTATGGACTCGTCTGGGTGGCGCTCGAAGACCCGATCCAAGAGATTCCCCACGTCCCCGAGAACCTCGATCAGGACGCGACCTTCACGACCGATGTGTTTAGCGTCCTTGAGTGGAACACCTCGGCCGGCCGTTCGACCGAGAACTCGATGGACGTCTCGCATTTCCCCTTCGTGCACCCCGAACTACTCGGTGATCCCGACGCGCCGGAGCAGGACCCCTACGACCTCCACGCCGAGGATTGGGGTCAATGGTTCCGCGTCCCCAACCAGTTTTGGCGTAGCGTCGATGGCACGCAGAACTCGCGCATTACCTACGTCTACACGCACGTCTATCCGTTCACCATGCACCTCTACGTGACGGTCGACGGCGATACCTCCGGCAACGTGATGTCCGTGATGGTGATCGCCTCACCGACCGAGGCGAAGAAGACGAAGATCTTCCGGATTGCCTTCCGCAACTACGTCGAAACGAACGCCAACTTCGTCAGTGACTACCTCTTTATCCTCGAACAGGATCGGGTCGTCGTCGAGAGCATTCGGCCTGAGGAAATCCCGGCCTCGCTGAAGCAAGAGCTCCACATCAAGGTGCCGGATCTGTCCTCGATTGCGTTTCGGCGCTGGCTCGAGGACGTCGACATGCAGGGGTTGGCGGAGGTCTAGCCCCGGCCCCCTCCACGTAGACTTCCTTACGTGCCGTTCGCAGTGCTCATTACCCCGCTCTTCGCGAGCGTGCTCTCGGCACTCAAACCCGATCAGATCCTGGACAACGCAGGCCATCTTGCGATCTGGGTTGCAGCAGCAATGATCTTCGCCGAGTGTGGCCTGCTCCTCGGGTTCTTCCTCCCCGGCGACTCGCTCCTATTCGTCGTTGGACTGTTCGTCGGCAATGGCGCGATCGGCACACCACTGTGGGCGACCTGCATCTTGCTCTTCGTCGCCGCCTTCGCCGGCAACCTGCTCGGCTACTGGATCGGCAGGCGCGCTGGCCCGACGCTCTTCCGACGAGAAGACTCCCGAATCTTCAAGAAGAAGTACATCGACCACACCGAAGAGTTCTTCAATAAATACGGCGCAGCCGCAATCATTCTCGGCCGCTTTATTGCCATCGTGCGCACGTTCATCACCGTGCTCGCGGGTGCCGGCAAGATGGACTTCCGCCGCTATACGCTCTACAGCGCGATCGGCGCAGCCCTTTGGACAGTCAGCCTCACCGTGCTCGGTTATCTCATCGGCAACGTGCCGGTGATCAAGAACAACCTCGAGTACGCGATTCTCTTGATCGTGATCGTCAGCATCGTCCCGATCGTGATTCACCGCCTCAAGGCGCGTCGCGACGCCGGCCGCACTGCCTGAGCTACGGCGTAGCGCAGATCACCGTTGCGGTCACAAAATCGTATTCCGCGGTGATGTTCGCCTCGGTTTCTGCCACGACCACCCAGTCCGTTGGCGTCGCACCTGCGCTTGCCGACGGCGAACTACTCACGATTCGAACCTTGTTTGCACCGTCTGATGCAACAAACCCACCACCGACCGCCCGCTCACCCGAAGCGCAGTTCGCGGTGGCGGTAACAGGTGTGTTCGCAATCGCCGGCAACGTCACAGGATCGCTCCGCCGCGCCTTCACCGAGGTCGCACCGGCAGCGCCCGTATCACCTTTCGCACCGGTCGCACCTGTGGTGCCCTTGGCACCTTTCGGCCCTCGCGCACCCCGCGCGCCTTTCGAGCCACGCGGGCCCTCGAGGCCAGCAGGGATCTGCCCGAAGCCAAAGTCCTCGTACTGCAGGGCGCCATCTTTGATTTTCGCGCTGTCGACAGCTCCATCGCGCAGCTGTGGCGTGCCGACGCTATCGCGCGGCAAGGCTGTGGCTGCGTAGCTCACACCGCCGACGGAGAGAAACAGGGCGAGCGTGGCCGTCACGCTCGCATACGAAACGCGCGGCATCTTTTGGAAAATCATGTCCACCGATTCCCCAGTGGCGACCCGAGACCTCTATCACCTAGTTTGCGATTTGATCACGACCAACGTGCCACGAATTACTGCAAACGCGCACCGCTCGGATCGACCAGTCGGTCGGCCACAACCGTTGCCGTCACCGGACCGTCGAGCGTCTCGACAACCAGCTGATCACCCTCCGCGACATCGGTCGGGAGGTAGGCGTAGGCCAGCATCCGCTCGACGCTGTAGCCGTAGGCGACGGAACGCAACCGACTGATCGCCTCGCCGTCGCGCAGCACAACCTCGCCTCCATAGGCCGAGACCCAACCGCCATCACCCAAGGCGAGTGTGCGAATGCGTGTCGTGAAGCCCTCTTCGCGACGCACCAGAAGCACTTCGCGACCGACGTAATCGGCGTCCTTCTTGGCACAGAACGCAAGACCCGCCTGGTCGGGTGTGTCGTTCGGCGTCAGGTCCGTACCGATGTAGCGGTAGCCCTTCTCCATCCGCAGACCATCGAGTGCGCGATAGCCGCAGACTCGGATGCCGTGCTCTGCGCCAGCGGCCATCAGTCGATCCCAGACGGCGACGGTCCAGGCGGGGTCGACGTAGAGCTCGTACCCAAACTCGCCCACGTACGTGATGCGTTGCGCAAAGGCTGGCGCCGAGCCGACAACGATGTCTTGCCCGGCGCCAAACGGGAAGGCCTCGTTGCTGAGGTCCGCCGTCGTGGCAGCCGTCATTACCGCGCGGGCGTTCGGGCCCCAGATGCCGATCACGGACAGGCGATCGCTCTCGTCCGTCAATTCCACGTCGAGTTGGAGCCGATGGGCGATGCCTTGCAGCCAGCCGAGATCCGAGGCGAGCGCACCCGCGCCCGTCACCATCCGGAAGCGCTGCTCGGCGAGACGAGTGACCGTGACGTCCGCGATCATGCCACCGCGGTGGTCGAGCATCTGCGTATAGATGACACTACCGATCGCTCGATCCATCGAGGCATCGCAGGCAAATTCGACGAGCGCCTCGGCATCCGATCCCTCGATCGAGATCTTGCCGAAGCTGGATAGGTCGATGATGCCGACCGCCTCGCGCATCGCACGATGCTCTTCGCCGACGAGGTCGAAGAAGGGCGGCTTGCCCCAGCCCCAGGCGCGCTGGTCGGCGCCCATCCGGCGCCACGGCTTGCCGGGATCGATGTAGTCGGCGCGTTCGAAGCCCGACTTGACCCCGAAGACGGTGCCGGCCTCTTGCAGTCGCCCGTGCAAGGCGGAGAGGCGCGTGGGGCGACCCCACTCGTCCTGATCGAACGGATAGCGAAGGCGGTAGTAGTAGCGGTAGGCCTCCTGCGCCGCGATTGCCGCGTGCTGCGGGTCGCGATAGACCGAGCCGAATCGCCACGGCCGATAGCCCGACACGTCGAGCTCGGTCTCGCCGGTTGTGATCCACTCGGCAATCGTCTTGCCGATACCACCCGCGCCACCAAAGCCATTCAGCGACAGCCCTGCGGCCATCCAGAAACCAGGCACCCCAGGCATCGGGCCGAGCAACGGGTTGCCATCCGGCGTCATCGCATCGGGATGGCAGACCAGGCTGACGACGCCGGCCTTCTCGAGGAAGGGGAAACGCCGAATCGCGCCCTCCATCAACTGGGCGAAGCGCTCCTCACTTGGGGGAAGCGAACGCGCGCTGTGCTCCCACGGCACGCCATCGACCCACCGCGACGGCGCGTCGGGCTCGTACCCACCAAAGAGAATGCCGCCCGCCTCGGACTTGCCGTAGACGAGATTGTCGGGATCGCGGAAGCACGGCATGTCTCGCGGCAACTCGAAGCCATCGACTGCGTGGAGCGCGATGTGCTGATGGTCGACCGGCGTCGACGGTACCCACGTGCCAACCATCGCGGCGACACGTGGTGCCCACATGCCCGCGGCATTGACGACACATGGCGTTGCGATCCGGCCCTGTTCGGTCATGACAGCGGTGATCTCGCCGTGGGCGCCCCGCTCGATCGCCGTCACGCGGCATTGCTGCTTGATCTCGACGCCGAGCTCGCGAGCGGCGTTCGCCAACGCATACGTTGCACGGTGTGGATCGAGCCAACCATCCTGTGGTACCCAG
>Ga0194048_10000474_pt1 | contig 19571 bp, 25 predicted proteins | sample JunL225m_MetaG_FD_161685 | JGI IMG/M metagenome (GOLD analysis project Ga0194048, IMG submission 161685) | Anoxic zone freshwater microbial communities from boreal shield lake in IISD Experimental Lakes Area, Ontario, Canada - Jun2016-L222-5m | ecosystem: Environmental > Aquatic > Freshwater >...
ATTTCTTTGTCAAGTTCTCTATGTTTAAGATATAGTTCTTCTAAATGAGCAATTAGCTTATGATGCTTCTCTGTTAAGTTGATCATCTTCTAGTTCCTCTAGCTTGTGTTCTTGTTCTTCTGTAAATTCTCCATCAAGATGATCTTCAACTGGAGTTTCTACTTCAAACAATTGATCAAAGAATGTACTTGCGTTAACAGTCTTTTTACCAATAGCACCGCGAGTACCTGGAATCGCCATCCAAAATTTAGAATGATTATCTATAATTTTGTAAGCAGCTTCTCTAGTTGGTGCTGAAAAGATTTCTTCTACAACATCTCTAAAGAAAAGTCTATCAAACTTTTCTTGCACCAGCATTGCTGGAACAACGCCTGCATCATACTGTCTGTTAGCTTCTTGTACCGCATTAACATGGCTCCAAACATTATGACCCATTTGAATAGCGTAACTAAAACTATCCCAACTAGTACGGCCTTCTTTACCAATCTTATTCAAATCGCCTGGCTTATAAATGCATACATCGCTAACTTTCATCTCCGCTGTAATAGGACTGTCTTCAAAATTCTTAAAGATTCTATCCTGTAATACGGCTTGCCTAAATGTTCTAGGATCGGTAGCATACTTCTTATCGTCAATACTTGGCACCATTCTATAGGTCCATTTGCCTCTATCAGGTGTTTCATTCTGAATGTAGATCTGTCCATTAGCAGTTGCCAAGAACGGACTAGCACAATCAAATGTAAGCATCATAGTAGGGTTATAATATTTACGAATAGCACGTTGTACGTCAGTGAGCAAACATGCCCACTCTAGCTTGCTTGTACCTAGGAAGTGCATTACATCGTGTACACCGCTTTGTAGTAGCCCATCAAAGTGCAATGCCACGATGCGCTTTAGTACTAGATGTACGTCACACATATTCTGACCACCCATTGCCCAACCGTTGAAATGACGATCAGGATAAATGGTTGGATCACAGTAGTCTTTCATCTGCTGATACCAATCTTCTGCATCAGCGTGATTCTCACCTTGTAGAACATTTAAGAACTTACATGCACCTGTGCGATGCTTCATCCAATAGTCGTTATTAATACGTGTAGCTTTAACTGCTTCTTCGTATGTACTAATGCCTGTAGCTTTTGCACCTTCAGGACTACGAGCAACCCAAGCTGGAATATCTAAGATCATTCCATAGTCCATATAAGCATCCATCCAACGAAGAACACCATCTCGTTTCTTTTGTGCTTTAGGACAGTTAAGATCCTTCCAGTCACCTTCCCATACGCCCTTACCAATTTGGAAGCCACCTGAATCGCCCAGCAACCAAGTGTTAGCACGATCTCTATTACGAACCATATCTTCTTTAGGTACAATTTTAGTTGTATCTAAATCGGCGTGTCCTGCTGAGTAGAGTGTCCACTTGTAAGTAAACGCTCCTTCTTGAGCATTAAGGTAATTGAGACTTTCAACACCGTGCTGAAAATTAGCAGGGATACGAGCATCTTCAATATACGGACCTTTAACAGGATCAGGAAAGCGTTGTTTACCTACATAAGTTGCATAGAATCCACTTAGTGCAGGCAAGAAGTGTGCATAATCATTTTGAGTTGCTGTTAGATTTTTATTCATTAATTAATTTACCAAATGCTGTACTAATACCATGCAGCTTAACCAAGCCCACATTGTATTAAATGCTACTAGTGTTGGCAACAACTTTTTATTACTAGCCCAAATAAGGGTTAAGCTAGTAAACAACGTAAGCCAATAAAATTCCCAAACGTTAATACCAAAGATAAGTCCTGGAATGATAATAACGGCCTTAGCAGTCCAACTAGCGGCTTCTACTTTATTATAAAAGTGTGCCCAGTAGTCTTTCCTAAACCACATGCTATAACATTCTTTAATCTTATCCCAGCCTGTTTGACGATATGTAACTATCAGTAATACAAACCACACACTAGTGGCCCAAATAATTTGTTCTAATGTCATACTACTTTACCCCATTTAATTTTTAACCATGTTCGTTCTAAGACATATTGCCACACAGCTAATACAATATGAATAGCTACTGCTTCACCTAATCCTGTCCATAGGGCAGTAATAAGCAAAGCAGTAAATCTATATGATAATGTGCGAACAATAGTTCGCTTATGCGTTTCCATTACTTACTCTGTGCAGGCAAAATATAATCGTATTTGGCCATACCGCTGTCTACAGAAATCTGCATAGCACCTTGATCTGAAATGCTCATAGTAGCTTCACCGTCAAGTCCTAAGATAGCCTGTACCTGACTCACTGGCCAACTCCATGAGTGCTTGAGTGAACCACTGATTGCATTTTGGAATACAAACTTACCAGCGTGGGTGCTTGCATCACCAAAGTAAAATACTAGGTCAGTAACGCCACCTGTAACTTCAGTTTTAACAGTGAAGATTGGCTCTTCGCTGTGTGCAGTACTCATCAACTTCATTCGTTGGATAGCTGCCATGCTGGGCTTAAATTGAACTTCCCAGCTTGCACCCTTGAACTTAACAGTCTTGAGCTTTTCATCAATGATTGCCTTGTTCATAAAACGATAATCGTTTTCAAAGTCGCCTGCTGCATTTTCAAAGTGAATATGTGTAGGAATGTCTTCGCCATTGCGATTAGCAATTACTACACTGATCTTCGCCATTTCCTTGTACTCAGGATTCTTAAGGTGTAGCGACAACTTGTCTAAGTTGGGCATACCAAAAGTACCTGCGAACTCTGATACAGGGCTATGCGTCGTAGCTGTCATAATTACTGAACGGTCTTCTGCCATTGAATCAATAGTTGTTGAAGCCTCTGCTGTTACTTTAATCAGTGATAGGAAGCCTAGTGAGTGGGTATGAGCCACGATGTCTTGTAAAATATCTTTCATATGTTTTCTCCAGTTATGTATTGTAGTATAACGCCTTTATTGTGTGTTGTCAAGAAGTTTTCTACGGTATATTTAGGTTTAAAGCCTAATTCTTTTAAAATTTTTGTATCTGCTTGTGTGCGACTGCGTTCGTGTGGTGTATACTCCTTTATATTTAGGTTTGGAGCAATACTTGGAATATAAATGCTGGAACCAGTTCCAACATCTGCTACACCTTTTAAATTTGTACTAATTGCTAATAGTTCAATAGCAGTACACGCATCTTCTAAATGTATAAAATCTCTATAGTGATTAGTAGCATACTCTAGTGTTCCATTTAATAATTTGTCAAAGAACATATCTTTGCGAGGAACATCACTGTATACAGTATGCAATCTCAATCCTAAACAATTAGGATGGCTATCAGCAGCATACTCAACTATACATTTACTAGCAGCATATGGATTTAAATGCGGCTCGTATGCACTACTTGAACTAGCATACACAACTCTTGTGTCTTTAAATATGTCAAAGATCCTACGACTACCTTCTACATTAGTATACCAATAGGCACTGGGGTTCTTAAGACTCTGACGAACACCGCTCTTTCCTGCCAAGTGTATCACGAGATCTACTTCATAATCTAAATTACAGGTCAGTATGTCTTGTCCAGAAACAAGGTCAATACCATATACCTTATGGTTCTTCTTTAATACTTCCTCTAATCTAGACCCTATAAATCCTTTATTACCAGTTAACAGTATACGCATATCATTTCCTAATTAGATTATTATATTCAACTGCGTTTTTAATAATACTGAGGTCTACACCTTCAAGTTCTGCTGTGTGTAATAATGCAGCTACATCTTTAGGAAAACAATGTCCGCCCCAACCTCGTGTAGCAGTTACTTCTGTATGACTATGTCCTATGCGAGGATCTATACTAATTCCGTGTGCAACACGTTCATAATCAATTCCAAATGCACTGCACATATCATATACTTGATTAAAGAAACTTACTTTAGTTGCTAAAAAGGCATTGCGGAAATATTTTGTTAGTATTAATTCTTCAGCACTTGAATGAACACTAATAACATTTGGGAAAACTTCTTTGAATAACTTTTCCCAAAATATAATACCGTCTCCACCATAGTGTATATATTTTGTATTTTTAAAATCGGTCTCAGCAGTTTCTGCTCTAAGAAATTCAGGACTAAATGTTAGATTATGTTTAGGGAACTGTTCTTTTAAAAATAACCAACCTTCTAAACTAATTGTGCTTTTAATAAGAACAGGAGTTGTTGTATCAGTATTGCTTATTACTTCGTATACATGATTGATATTGCATGCACCTGAATTATGCTTAGGCGTTGATACACAAACAATAACAGCATCTGTAGGTTCACTGTATATCTTAGCACTGCTAATTTTAGGATCAACAATAATTATTTCATGATAAGGTTTAAGAACAGATGCATGTGCTTTGCCTACAAACCCATATCCAGCTATAGTAATTTTCATTTTAATGGAATTTGAACCTTTAGTAAACGCACAGCATCTTGTAGTTCGTCTTCTAACATTGTTATTCTTACTTCTGTAGTAACTTGCTTGTCGATAAGGATCGAAATATCTTTTTCTAAAGCAATTACTTTCTTTTCTAAAATTCTTATATCTGCGCGGCAGTCATCAATCATTATTTTGTTTTTCCTATAATTGAACTAATCCATGCTTTATGATCAACAGCATATTTTTCACTATTTTTTCTAACTTCATTTATTGCATTAACACAATTGCCGGTATGATTATATAGATATCGCTTTTGTAAATAATTTTTTATGTTTTCTTTATTTTTATACATACCGTATGTATACGCAATACAATTAAAATCTATTGCATCAAACATGGAATGTTTATCTACGATATATTCATTTGACAGATAATCGTTGTTAATTACTTCATCTAGTTCTAATATCTCTTGTGGCGTATTGTTGCTCATATACTTCCAAAATTCTGAATCTTGTCTACCTGTGTGATAGAAGAATCTTATATACATATATGAGTTTTTGTATATTTGATCTAATCGGATATTATAGTTTTTACGAACATACGCTAAATTACTACCACTAAATAGTCTAGTTATACTATCAATCTGAGAAAACGTATGATGTATGTTAGTTGCTTCAAGCGGTTCCAAGAAACCGCTTGATAGCCCAATTGCGACACAGTTTCCTACCCATTGTTCGTTATAGTAACCGCTTGTAAATTTAATTATTCGATCGCTAGTCAGTTCAACATTATATGTTTTTAGTAACCAAGCATTAAACTCTTGTTTAGCTTCTTCGTCTGATGTAAATTGACTGCTATAAACATAGCCAGTACCGTGTCTATTAGACAGTGGCACATCAAATATCCATCCGTTCTTAGTAGCTTCCGCTGTAGTACAGATTGGTAACGTATCAAAATCTTTAAATAACGGATTAGGAATAGTTCTATCAGTAGGTAGTATAGCTGTGCAATCATTCCATTTAACATCTAAATGTTTGAATAATACTCTTTCTAACCCGGATGCATCTATAAATAAATCAGCAGTTAGCTCTTCTCCGCTCTTTAGTTTAATTGATACAATTTCTCTATTTTCAACTTTTACTTTTTCAACAATTCCGTCAATAATATGTATAGCATGTCTAAACTTATTTTCAATATATCTACCTAATAGCTTTGCATCAACATGCAGTGCATGTCGAAATGATAAATTATCATGTGACGGAATCATATTATTATCAATAAAGAATTTATTATAAAAATATCCGTTATTAACACTATCATTAGCAATTTCGTATGCAGTTATAGCATCGTAATGTTGAAACACAGGATCAACTAATGATATTAATTCGTTTTGTGGAAAGCTATGAAACCCTATACTTCCTTCGTGTGTCCAGTTGGTAAATTTAAGCCCTAATTTAATTGTTGCATTGCAATTTTGAATTAACTCTTGAGTTGACACGCCAACTGTTCTTAGATAGTTATCAAATATTGGTGTCAAACTTTCACCTACTCCGATACCAGGTCGTTGATGGTCATATACTAGAGTAATATCAGCCAGTTCGCCCCAATAGGATTTAAAATAAGTTGCAGCCATTACTCCAGCTGTTCCGCCGCCGACTACTACAATTTTCATCGCATTCTTTCTGCTAATTCTTTTAGCATTGCAATCAATTCTTCAATGGTATCTAAATCTGATTGTTCTGCTGTATCAATTTCTACTTCAACTTTAATTTTCATTTTATTCTCCAAAATCAAACAAACTAGAAAACGTGTTGTGCTGTTTAGTATCTTCTAGATCATAATTTAGCACACCAATCAAGTTATCTAACTTGTTATCAATAATTGTTTCTTCCATAGCACTATCATCAAATGGAAGTTCTTTAAACCATTCAGGCATGCGTAGTTCATCTGTTGGATAAGCTACACTAGTAAAGCCCAATGGGTTTTGCTTTAATTTGCAAACAATAACTTTCATACCGTCAACAATCTCTTGCGAGTACTTGTCTCCGTTCATGCGTTTAAGTGTATTCCAGTTAATACTTGCTCTAACGTGTCCAGGCATGTTTGCTTTACCTGATTTTTCTTCAAGGCGTCGATAATGACCGACCTTGTTAGCACGTTTAGGTGAACCTTTTTCATATCCAGGTCTATCCTTAAACGCACGTCTAAAGTCTCTAATACGATCTACTACATCTTTTTCTTCTGCGTCAGTTAACACCATTAGCAGTAGCTCACTCAAAAACTCTTGCATAAACACGGGTGTATCACTTCTACGCAGGTCTAAGCCCATTGCCTTTACTTTACCAGGCTTGCCATCTACGTCACTGCGGAAACCTTCTGTGTCATATACTAGTGCTGCATAACGCTTCTTAGTGATAAACAATCCGCTCTGTGCAACAATTTCTCGTCCAGCAGCAATAACATCTGCACGACTCTTTGGACAGTGAAATGCTTTGCTCATAAAATCAATAAAGGTTGCATTGGCTGCATCTGCTACTTGATCATAGAGCGTGATAACATTCTCTTTAGTCCAAGGAATATTACCCGCATCAATGTCTTTCTTTAGTGTTGGGTATGCACTAAAGTATACAGAGTCAGTGTCACCATAGATAACTGACTCGCCGGTGTGATCATATACACCTGTGATAACTTTGTTAACTTCTGCACTCATATGCTTAACAATAGTACGACCACTTAGCGTAGTAGACTGCCCGATCCGCTTATCGAAAAAACGACAACCAGGATTAAGGATTGCACCATAAAGACTATTAAGATTAATCTTTTTAACCAATTGACGCTTATCCCAGTATTCGATTTCTGCTTTGTTTCCTGCATCTTTTGCTTTCTTTAACATCTTCTGCAAATCTTTACGCTCGCTATACCAACGCTTTAGAATACCTGGAATAACACCTTCGAATTCTTGTGTGAAGATTGTGCCGTTACTACTAAACATCCAAGGCTGATTGCTGTCAAAGATTAATTTATAAATCTCTGCACCGCTCAGTATTTCAGTTTGACCGTTTTCAAAATCTATAGTCAGCGCAACATCCTTACGCTTTTCCATTACAGCATCGTATTCAAGACTTGCAAATCGACCTTCCCATGCCCCTGCAAAACTTTTCTTTTCTAAATGCACAGCATTATGTACCATTGCATCAGTTAGTGTGGGACGTATCTGTCCAACAATAGTTTCTGGAGCCATATTAAGCGCACGAATTACTGACGGATATAGTGAGTTCAAATCCATTGATCCAATCCACTTGTGCAAGCCTTTTTTAGGAAATGCAACATATGCACCAGCTGCTTGCGTATTTTCATCGTCACTTTGTTTAGGACGATTAGGAACCTGCAGACCTCTGTGATGTGCCTCATTAATAATTGCCTGCTCAGTAACAGCAACAGCGCCCATAGTAGTTTGCAACAGCACAGTATTAGCGTGAGCAAGTTCATTACTCAAGTTAATAAAACGCAACTTCTTATCTAACTTATCTAAAAGCGCAGTATCTTGAATGTTATACTCAATAAACTTGCGGAAATCTTTATTGTATAGTTGATCAAGCGTACCTTCGTATGCTGTCTTGTTCTCACCAATTTCAATCTCACCAATAGCATCTAGTCGATAACTGTGACGTTCTTCATAGGTATACTTGCGATACAGGTTCAAACTGTCTAGGTGTACACGACCTACTAAATCAAACGTTTCACTAGTCTTGCCAAACTTTTCATATTCACGTTTCTTAGGTAACTGTCCCCACAAGCAAAAACGTCTTGTGTCGTCCTTACTTAGTACACGAGCTACACGATTAACAGTATACGGAATATCATAACCTTCGCTGTTCCAGCCACTTAAGATGTCAGCATCTTCAATGAGTGTTAAGAACGTGTCCAGCATGTCCTTTTCTTTTTCAAACAACATTACATTAGGAATATCTTTAAGCAGCTCAGTTGCAGCTTCCATAGTAAGTGTCTTTGGAGGTACCGCTAAACAGATCATAGTCTCAAGCCATTGCATATACACTGAGATAGATGTGATGCCCATAAAAGGATCACTAGGATCCGCAAAGCCTCTTTCCGGATCAAAGTCCGTCTCAATATCAAAAAATGCAATGTTTAGTTTAGGTGCATCTTGATTAAGATAATTTTCACTTAAACATTGAAAGATAGGATTGATGTCGCTTTCATACAACTTTTTGCTGCTGTTAATTGCAAGCTCTTTGCGAAAGTCTTTTGTATTTTTAGAAACAATACGACTAAGAGGTGCTCCATACACACTCTTGTATTTGCCTTTAGGGTCTTCATAATAGAACGTGTACTTTATTGGAAATTCATTGAATTTCCTTTTTCCATCTTCACGCTCTACAACTCTGATACTATCAGAGTCTCTATCAAAAATAGCGTCTACGTAACTCAATTATTATTCTCCTGTTGCTTGTGGCCAACTTAACCATTCTACATACCTGCAATACTGCCTAGGCGTAATGTACTTAGTAAGCACATTATATTATAATATAATTTATGAAAGTAAGTTTTTGTTAATTATCTTCATAATCCTCTTGTTGTACCTTGCCTTTAAAAATGCATTATATCCTTCTATTAGCTTTACTGGAACAAGAGGATTTTTCTTGTTTAATTTAAATGCTAATATATTTTCACTAATATTATCTAATTGATCAGCATCAAATCTAACCAAGTTGATCTTTTCTTCTGTGTTAAACTTTAAATAAAATAATGCATCATCAGTTGTAAAACTAATCCTACGCTTATTTTGTCTTAGCTTAAATGCGGGTTTAACAACCCTAAACCAACTATTAATGTTAAAAGTTGCACTCAACCCCATGCAACTTTCTACAAATTCACTTTGTTCGTAGTATGGTGGTAGTTGAGTCATTAACAATGGCTCTTCACAGAAAAAATAATAAGTTGGAGCAGATAGTTGTATAACTTTTTCTTCTCCAAATGGTCCTATAAAATGCTGTAAGAAATTTAAATCATAGTTATATTTGCTATTAAATTTTGTAAAACTTTCATCAAATGTAAGATCTAAATCAATAGGTGCTTTAATTTTAAATGTATTTCTACTTTCATCAATAATAGCAGGGCATCTACTAGCATTTGTCCCAAAAAATTTAGATGGTACTAGATCTTTTAAAACACTTTCTGGCTCAGCAAATTTTAATTCACTAATTTGGTTTTGCTGAATACTAGAAGAAGATGCCCAATATACTGTTTTCATTATTACTTGTCAACACCAACAGTTGTAACTAGTGTTTCAAGATCATCAAATGCGTCAGCATGTTTGTCCCAATCACGCTTCTGAGCAATCTTAATTGCCTTTGAAATGAGTGCTGGCTTAACATCTAGTTCTTCTGCTACTGCTTTGATAGTTTCTTTAAGACCAGTAGATAGGTCTTCAATTTCTTGTAGTACTGTTACGCCTTCTTTTACAAGACGTTCCAGCTTGGCCTTTTCTTCGGCACCATATACGCGATCACCCATAGGTATTCTCCTTTAAAGTTTATAGTTATATTAGTATACATGTGATCCTGCTTAAGAGCAAGAGATATTTAAAGAGATTTTAAAGTTCGCTCAGCAAAATTCCAACCAAAAATTTCTCGTGCTTTGAAATCGTTTTGTTTGAAACCTTCCAATGTAGACCAATCATTTTCTTTTGCAATGATATGTTTACTTATATGTTCCCAGTCAAGCAGGAAAATTTTTTCTTGAATGGATACTAATTTGTCCGCTGCTTCATTAAAATCATAACTATCCCATTCAATATGGACTACTTCCCAAATGTTTCCGTTATCGTCAAGATAATCAAGAGCGAAATCAAATCCCCACTTCCTCTTTGATTTGAGTAACATCTGAGCTTTGGGATTTTGGGGGATTAGTTTTTGTATTTCAGCTACTGCACTATCAGTGAAATCACAACGATGCAACAACATACAATGATCCAACAGTATTTTTGGATTGTTACTTTCCAACCAAGTGTCTTGCCAGCATATATGATATAGACATTCAGTTAACGGAAAGTTCATTGCAGAATAAAGTTTCTTTTCGGCTGCGCACAGTTCAAAGCCGTCTTTGTCATACCAACGAAAATCCGCTGGTTGTAAGTCAGCGGATTGTGTGCAAGTTATATCTTTAGTAAATTGATTGGTTAGAACATTAAACGTCATGTTCTTTTAATGCTGCCCACAGTTTATCTTTAATAGATTCTGTTGCATAATCTTTCTTATGCTTTTCTTTACCTATCTTTACATCGTGCTTTTTATCTTTATGTATGCCCATGGCATTGCTGCTGCGTTTAGCTACCATTGTGCGCCAGTTAGGATCTCTTGCTTTAGGCATTTTCATTTTATTAGCTTCTTCTACTTCTTCTGTTCTTCCACTAGCTAATGAAGGATCTGCCTTCTTCATTAAGGCAATAAACTCTCTTTTAAGTTCTCTTTCGCTAGTGAATATTTTTTCAAGAGCAGTTTTATATGTTTCTAACTTAGTTATTAATTTTGGATGCAGTGTTGAAGATGGAGTTGAAGTTGACTTAGGTGATGCATTACTACCTGTAAAGAAATCCTTCACTCCCTTTTCTAATGCACCAGGAGCCATTGATCCTGACTGATAACTCTTTGCGCCTGCTCGTATTGCATCTAACGGACCTTCACCTACTAGCTTGTCTCTAGTTGAATTATTTTTACTACCAGCGGGATTTTGTTTAACAGTATCTTTGGCTTTTAACTGTCCAGCACTACCTGTTTTTTGGCTTTCATTAACAGTAATCCCTGCTAGTCTTGCAAAGTCAGAAATACTATTAATGTTTAACGGTAACGATCCGGTAGGAACATTAGCTTGTTCATTTAAGTAATCAACAGACGGTTCGATATCTTTAGGAGCACCGGCAGCTTCTTGTAACTTGCGTAGGTCTTCTCTTGGATCGCTAGGATCTAAAGCATACAGTTTGCGTTGTAGTGCCTGGAAGTCCATTATTTACTTCCCCATATAGCTGAAAGCCGATCTCCCATTGCTCTAATTTTTTCAGCTTCAGTCATTGACTCATAGCTTTTCTGGGGATCTGGTTGAGGCTTGGTCGGTGTCTGTGGGTGTACCACTTTACGATTTCCATCAACACTACTGAAAATATCTTCTACCTTTTTATACATAACTATGCACTCTTTTTAGCAGTCGCAGTTGCAATGGCCATTTTTTTACCCATTGGCATATTTGGATTGTCTTTTTCAATTGCTGTGGCGACATCTTCGCGTTTTTTCTTTTCAGCAGGAGTAAGTTTCTTTTCAAGCATACTTGCTAGCTTTAACTTATATTCATCTTCTTTAATGTCTTTAGCCTTGTGTGGCTTACCGCATGATTCGCAAACCTTTTTACCACAATCACAGACACAATCACAATATTCTTTACCCTCGATAGTCATTGGTACAGCAGGACCAGCCGGCCCACCGTCTCCACCAAATTTCATTTCATAGTCTAAATGATTGTATACAGATCCAATATAGTCTGCTGCTTTAGTAATCTTAGCCTGTACCCAGCCTTCTAAACCCTGGGTTTCGCTAACACCTTTTAGCATGTCATGTAGCTTGATAGCATATTTTGCTGTTTTATATAGATCAGCACGAGCCATTTGCACTTCGTGATCCATTTCGGCAGCGTGTGCTAGTTCGCCCAAACCTTCTTTAATTTTCTTATCAGTCATTTCTTATAACTCCAATGCGCATTTATAGTATATTTATCGTTTGATCGTCTTGCCGCCTAATAAATTGTTATTCACATTTAGGGCATTCTTAGCAGTACCATCTGCATTTTTAAGTTGCGGTGCAATTGGCAAGCCGTTTTTATCACGCTTGATCTTTTGACGTGCAGTAGAAGGATTAGCAACTGTTGCAATACTACTTGCACTAGTGCCGCCTGCTGTTGTTTCATTTACAATATCTGATATTTTCATTTCTTTTTAGCCTTGCCTGCTTTCATGTTAGCAAGCCAGTGTGCCATTCTTTGTTTTTCACCACTGCTATTTTTAGCAGTTTTTCTTAAATTACTAACACTGGCTTTAGTGTTAACACCGCTGCGTTTGGCTAATCCTTTGCGCCCAGGATTCTCACCATCAGCAAAGTTTTCTACATTATATGTCGGATCAGTTTTTTGACGCTTCATACCCTTGGGTTGATTAGTATCTTTAGGATCAATATCAGTAGTGCTAAGACCTAACTTTTCTAAATCTTTAATATACTTGTGTTCTTCGTCTTCGCTACCAAAGGAAATAATTGTGCTGGGTGGCCCCTTACCAAAGTCGTGATCCCCTAGTCCCTTTAGATTACTAATATGCTGTCCTAGCTTGTACCAGTCATAGACATCACTTACGTCTACTTTTACAGTGCCAGCAGGCATAGTGGGTTTGCTTTCAGGCCCACGCGGTCTTTGGTTAGGATGTTGATCCTCTGCTTTAATTTTCTCGTTTATTATTTCTTTTATTTTCATTTCTTACGTCCTCTGAAGCCTGGTTGCATATTGAGGGCTCCGGTCATATAAGGTAACGTAAACCAAAGTGCAAACCATTCTTTATCACCCGGACGAATATTTTTTTCGCGTTCTATTTGACGTTTCTCAGTGCCTGTAATACTTATATTGCTACCTTCGTAAGGAGTATATCCTTTGAATTCATTAATACCAGCAAGTTTTTTAATACGCTCAAGTTCATCCATGAATTAGCTCTTACTTGGATCAGCACCGGTCAATGATACTTCCCACTTCTTATTAGTAGCAGCAGATTTCTTTTCTGCCCAACGCTTCATACCGTTTAAATAGCTACGTTCTTCTGGGCTATCTGCGTATCCTTTACCTGGAATTACTTTCCATGCCTTACCATTAATAGAAATCTGAATGTTATTTTTTTCGTCACCTAATTCGTGCCGTAGTTCTTGACGTTTAAATGCACGTTTTTCATCGTCACCTAAACCTTCTGCAGGCTCTAATTCTTTTATGCCCATGCCAGTACGAACTGCACTGAATACGTTCTTAGCATTGTTGTGTAATCCTTTAGGAAGACCTTGTGCAAATGCTTCAAAGTTGCCCTCAGTTGCTGCTGCTCGCATCTTACTAGCACTCATACCTTCAGCGCCTTCAGCATCAGGATCTCGTTCCCCTGCGCTTATAACTTTAATTGATTTAAATGTATAATCTTTACCATTATACTTGTTAAGTAATTCTGTAAAATCTTCTAAACGATCGCTACCTGCAACATAGATTAGATGAGCGTAGCCCATCTGTTCTACTTTTTGCAGTGCTTGAATAATAGTACGTACACCAGCATCTCCTACTGTAACATTTGGAAATGCTGCCTTGGCAAACTCTAACTTAATATTAAATGGTAGTGGATCTGTTTTAGGCTTTTGTGATTGTGTAATAAAGAGAAAAGGATCAGCTTTTTGGCTAGCTATAACATTGACCAACTTTTCATGCCCAATTGTAGGAGGGTTCATCCTACCAAATGCTATAGCTGCTGTTTTTTCTTCTGCTTCAAAAAGTTCTCTTAGTAACATTAGTATTCTCCGTTCCTAATATTTGTTAGTTCTTCGGAGTGCAACTTCTGAATAAGAGTATTGCGTTCTTCGTCACCAAGCAACTCTTCCGGATGTTTTGGTATATTAAATTTACGGCAATAACTATGCATTGCCTTGTTAATCATAGGACTAAACATTTGTGCAGAATCAATAGCTTTGTTAGTATCGTATAGTTTTTTAATTTTTAATATTAAAGGAAAAAATTCTTTCCTATAAAATATAGGATCATTACGCATATAGATTGCAAGATCGTCTACCACATCGAATGGTAAGCTATCACTATCAACCGGTTCTGCAAACTCGTTTATCTTCATATTACTGCCTTAATGGTTTAGTTTAATGCTGTTTATTGATCCAGCAGTATAGATAATTTGTGCTCTTATCCAAACATAATTACCTGTAAAACTGGCAATTTTACTAGCAGTCTCGGTACTTGCTGTATAAGAATGTACTTCAAACCAATCTTCTTCTGCGGGATTAGATGCAAGGGTGCCTTGTATAACTATATCCCCAGTAAAACTGGTATATGTATATTGTATGGTATGTAGCCCGTCTGAGCGGCCGTAATAGCCGTCACCCTTGTAGGCCTCACCGGTTACAATGGTCTGCTCGCCACCGGAGTGCGTAGTTGAAGATAATATTGTTTCACTGTTCGATATCATACTTATATTTATCAATATCGTCAGTGTAGACTATTTTGTCTACTTTGCGCATTGCATGACCTATAAGTAGCTCAACTAGGGTTAAAACACGGTCATCACGTACATAGATATAGCTACCATTAGCTCGTCCTCGCTGAAATGCCTTTAGTGTTTTAGGACCAATACGAACCTTATCGCCATTGGCTACAGCCCACGTATAAAATCCTAAATCTACAGCTTTCCAAGACAAATGAACTTGATATTCAAAACCTGAAGGATTATTAGATATTACTAGATTTTCTTTAGTTTTTAATATTTCAACTGCTTCTGGACGCGGCTCCCAAAACTCACGCAAACTTGTTCGCATTTTTTTAGAAAGTTTAATCAACATATCTCTATCGTTGCTATAGATACCCAAAATAGTACCTGCTTCACAGCGTAGTTTATAGTTGGTGCTTTTGTTTAATACGCTATAGATATCCTTTGCATCTAAATAAGCTGCTTCTGTAATATCTATGCTAGCACGATATGTGCTCTTTTTTAAGGGCTCGCCTTCTCTATACTTTCTAGTTAGATCATCTAGAACAACTTTAGTGTGAGTAAGAATACCCCCTCGCTGTGACGAAGCACGAAATATCGGGGCAAGGGGGTTGCTTATGGTGAGCTTGTATAGGTACTCACCATAATGCAGTTTCTTAGTTTCAAGCAGTTTCAGTGACATTGTTAGTAACACAATCGATTTTGATTTCGTTATCTCTGCAATCTACAATTACGCTGCCACCTTGCTTTAACTTTCCAAACAATATTTCTCTTGACAGCGGACGCTTAATTTCCTTGTCAATTACACGTTGTAATGGACGAGCTCCCATCTTAGGATCAAAGCCCTTGTCTACAAGATAGTCTAATGCTTCATCAGTTACAGTGATAGCAATATCCTTGTCTTTGACCATAGTCTTAAGTTCTACAAGGAACTTACCTACAATCTTCATCATAGTCTCCTTGCTCAACTTAGCAAAGGTAATTATGCCATCTAAACGATTGCGGAACTCGGGTGCAAAGAACTTCTTAAGCTCGCTATCATCGTAGCTGCCTTCGTTTGATTCATTAAAGCCAATCTTGTTCTTTTCAGCATCTTTAGCACCTAAATTAGTGGTTAGGATTAGGATACAGTTACGAGCATCAGCTTCCTTACCATTGCTGCCAGTAACCTTGCCATTGTCCATGATCTGTAGAAGAATTTGACTTACATCAGGATGTGCCTTTTCAATTTCATCTAGCAGTAGTACACAGGTTGGGTTTTCTTGTAGTTTAGTAATCAACAAACCTGCATTCTCTTCAAAGCCCACATATCCTGGAGGTGAACCAATTAGCTTGGACACTGAATGCTTTTCTTGATATTCACTCATATCAAAGCGCACTAGCTTGCTACCAAGATTTGCTGCCAGCTGTTTTGCAGTTTCAGTTTTACCAGTACCAGTTGGGCCCATGAACACAAAAGAACCAATGGGCTTGTCGTCTGCTTTTAGTCCTGCTTGAGAAACTAGGATCTTATCAACGATAGACTCAATAGCTTCATCTTGTCCATATACACTCTTCTTCATGTTGTTTTCAAGATGTGCAAGGTTTTCGGTTTCACGTTCAGCAACTTGTTCAGCTGGAATATTAACCATCTTAGCAAGTTCAAACTGAACTTCTGCTGCACCTACAACCTTGTCTTCTGTTTGACCAGTCAGCTTGAATCTTGCACAAGCTACGTCAATAAGATCAATGGCCTTATCAGGCAGCTTCTTATCGTTTTGATACTTGACTGAGAGTTTAACTGCTGCTGTAATAGCTTCGTTAGTAATAGTGGTCTTATGATAATCTTCGTAATACTTCTTAATACCCTGCAAGATGTCTGTAGTGACTTCTGGAGTAGGCTCATCAACAGTAACACGTTGGAATCGTCGCATCAGCGCACGATCCTTTTCAAAGTACTTGCGATACTCTTCCCATGTAGTACTTGCTACAACCTTCAAGTCTCCCTTGGTCAACGCAGGTTTAAGCATATTAGCAAGATCGTTTGCATTACCACTACCGCCTGCACCTGCGCCGTTCATCATATGTGCTTCGTCAATAAACATGATGGTCTTACCTTGTTTAGTAAGTGCTTGTAGTACAAGTTTAAAACGTTCTTCAAAGTCGCCACGGTACTTACTACCAGCAAGCATTGAACCAATGTCTAACATATAAACTTGATATTCCTTTAGGAACTCAGGAACATTCTTGTTAACAATATTAAATGCAAGACCTTCTGCAATGGCAGTCTTACCTACCCCTGGATCACCTACTAGTAGTACATTGTTCTTTGAACGTCGACCTAGTGCAAGAGCCACACTATCTAGTTCGTTGCTGCGTCCAATGATAGGATCAATACGCTTCTTCTTAGCTTCGTCATTTAAGTTAGTAGTGAATGATCGCAATGCTCTACGGGCTTCACTGCTTACTGAAGTATCTTCTTCTTCAACTTCGTCGATTTCGTTGTTGATAAATTCTGCAAACTTTTCTTTAACAACGCCTGCTTCATTGAGCCAATAAACCGCAATTGATTTCTTTTCTGTAAGCATACTCATTACAACATCTGCAAGTTGAATGTGACTACGACCAGCAAACAGCGTCTGCGTAAATGCACGATTAAGTACACGTTCTACACTCTGTGTCTTCTTAGGCTTAAACTTTTCTAAGTCTGTCCTAATCTCATCACAGTTAGTTTTGAGATGATGTTCAATGTTACTTTTAATAAAATTAACATCTGATCCATACATTGTCAAAGCGTTTACAAAATTTTCTTCACAAAGGATAGCGTAGAGCAAATGCTCTAATGTAACATACTCATGCTTTAACTTTTGTGCATCTTTTACTGCTTTATCAAAAACTAGCTGTAGCTCTTCTGATGGTTCAACCATAAATCAATTTTCCTTTGTTATTAACTCATTTAATTCTTGCAATTTACTATACAAGACTGTGTTTGTCATATCTGGGATAATGGGTTCTATCTGTACAAACATATTTCCTTTTCTTCTCGTATGTAGGTCAGGTATTCCATAATCTGTTATACTAAACGTTGTGCCTGGTTTGGTGCCTTTAGGTATAGTTAGTTGCACAGTTCTATCATCTAACGTTTCTATTAGTATAGCACATCCTAGCAAAATGTCAAACAAATTTACTTGTTTTTTTGTGTACAAATTATTATCTTCGCGCCGCCAATCTTTTACATTATCAACTTTAATTTTAACATACAAGTCTCCTCTTGGAAATCTCGGATTGCCGTCATCGCCTAATCCTGTGTAGCGTACGGTGTCCCCGTCTCTAGCACCAGCTGGGACATCAATTTCTACGGTTTCTTGTTTACCAGTACTGAGTCTATATGACGCTACTAGATTCTTTCCGGTCAACACATCTTTTAGATCAACTCTAGCCAGTAGTGTTAGGTCTTTATTGCGCGGCATTCCACGCATTCCAAATTGAGTAAATATATCTTCAAATGGGTTGCCGCCATGAAATTGACTACTATTAAAATTAAACCCTTGATGTTGTGGGACATCGTAGTTTTGTTTCTTTGTTGGATCGCTTAATGTTTCGTATGCTTCGTTGATCTTAGCAAAGGTGTCGTGGTCACCGCCGCGATCAGGATGATGCTTCATCGCTAGTTTGCGATAAGCAATCTTTATCTCTTCAGGAGATGCTGTTCGTGAGACACCCAACGTACTGTAATGATCCATACTAATACTTAGCAGAGCAGTACGTTGGGTGTGGTGTTAATGACAGGACTTTTAGTTAGCGCCTGCTACTTTTTCTTTTGTTCGTCCAAACGCTGCAATACCAAGTACTGCACCCATTGCTATATGGTACAGCCCAGCACCTTGTAGTGTCAATGGTTGCCATTGACTTGTTACGTTGCCATGGGTCATTGCTTGTAATAAACTCCATAATATTGGAAATAAAACAAAGTCAAAGGTACAAGTGGCCATATAGACCCAGCCCATTGCAGGTCTCCACTTTTTATTAATCCAATCTTCATTGGTATTTTTAACTAAGACGTCTGCGTCTCCTAAGTTATTACTCATATCTGCCCTCGCCGCTGGTCTAGCAAAGCTGCTGCTATTGCTACTGCTATTAAAGCTGCTGCTATTGTTAAAGCTGCTGCTGCTATCTATTTGTGGTGCAGAAGAATCAAATGTTGACGCTGCTGCTGGTTTGAAACTATCCGCCGCCGCAAATGATTTTACAGGTGCAATTGGTTCTAAATCTTCTGGTTTTAATCTTGGCATAATGTCCCTCTTTCCCTTAATTATATTTATTTAAAAAGTGCTCACTTTAGGGCGCCATTCCGGGGCACGACTCCCATAACGCTCTGCCCAGCAGCCGGGCCACACTAGTAACGCATAACGTCCTAAGGTAGTGTGTTCTTTTAAATTTTCCAGTTTTTAGGATTCAAAGCCTTGCCCGCTTTCTTTGCTGTATCAGTTACACCTTTTGAAACAGTGTTCGCTGCTTTGGTTGTCTCGTGTGCTACTGTATTAGTAACCTTTACAGTTTCTTGTACAGTTACAATTGCGGCTTGTTGTACTGGTTTAGTATCAACACTAACGCTGGTATTAATTTCAACACCTGCTAATAGTGCAACTTCACCGTTAACTCCAACAGTAGCAACACCATCCTTCATTGTCGCACCACCACCAACTTCAGCACCTACTTGAGCACCTACGCTAACTCCTGCTCCTGCACTAGCAGCATTGCCATGGCTATCGCCCACAGTTGTTGACGCACCTGCTCCTACGCTTGCTCCAGCAATAGCACCTGCATGACCACTAGCGCCGTCTTTACCTACTTGTGCAGTTGCGCCTGCATAGGCTTCTGTTTCTGCACCAACATGTGCTTCTTGTGTAACAG
>Ga0194048_10000475_pt1 | contig 19520 bp, 21 predicted proteins | sample JunL225m_MetaG_FD_161685 | JGI IMG/M metagenome (GOLD analysis project Ga0194048, IMG submission 161685) | Anoxic zone freshwater microbial communities from boreal shield lake in IISD Experimental Lakes Area, Ontario, Canada - Jun2016-L222-5m | ecosystem: Environmental > Aquatic > Freshwater >...
AAGAACCCCTCATGCGTCATCATTGACGAAGCAGCACAAATTGTGGATCGCAACGCTATTGAGGTTTTGCACTCTGGCATGGTGGCCAGACAGAACCCGCTGCGGATCTACATCACGACCGCATCATTCACAAAAGAGACAAAATTTTATGAGGATATGTCGATGTTCCAGGCTATGCTACACGGCGAAGCAAGCGACAATCCGCGGTGGTTTGGTCTGCTCTATGCACTAGATCCTCAAGACGATTGGCGCGATCCTGTATCGTGGCAAAAAGCTAATCCGATGCACGGCATTAGCGTTTTTGACGATGCTATCAAGCAACGAGCAGAAGAGGCGGCACACAAACCAGCAAGCCTAAATGAGTTTTTGTGCAAGACATTAAATATTTATGTTTCTGCAAACACGGCATGGATTGACAGGACATTGTGGGAAGATCCTGTTTGTTTAATAACAGAAAAGCGCGAACCCGAAGCGGTGTTCATTGGATTCGACCTAGCAGCGACGCGAGATCTGAATGCAGTTTGCACGCTCAAGCGATTTGCTGATGATGATTACGAAGTGGAATTTAAATTCTTTCTGCCAGAGGAAGGGCTGCAACACATTCCAAAACATTATCAGGAGATCTTTAGAGCAGCGGTAAAGTCTAAAATCCTAATGTTGACGGAAGGTAACGTCATGGATGATAGACAAGTCTCCGACTACATTAAGCAGCAAGTAGACAAGTATCAGATGACGAAAGAAATTGGCTACGATGCTTATAACGCAGCGTCACTTGTTGCGAGGTTAAACGAAGAAGGATTGCCCATCAAAAAAGTTGGGCAAGGCATGGCGGTTCTGAATAATCCGTCTAAACAAGTGGAGAAATTAATACTGCAAAAGAGTATCAAACACGATGGAAATCCTTTTGTCGCATGGCAATTGGGCAATTGTGAAGTTTTCGTTGATGTGAATTCCAACATTAAAGTACGCAAAAACTCAGCGGATACAAGCGCAAAGGTTGATGGTATTATCGCGATGATTATTGCTTTCCATTGCTCACTGGATAACCCATTGCTGAGTAATAGTTTCGGATTCAGAAGTTTTTAGTAGCGAATCGAGGATAAATATGGCAATTCTGGATATTTTTAAACGGAAAAAAAGTATTGCCGAAGCAAATACGGTGCTTGGGCAACTGCAATTGGGCAACCAAGTGCTGTTTGCTACGGCTAATCCTGGCTCGCCTACATCGTCGCAATTACTCTACGTCACAACGTCAAGCTCGACTGTTGCAGGGCGCACGGTAGATATATCTCTACTGACTCGCAACAGCACGATCATGGGCTGCGTGGGCGTTAAAGCTCGCGCATTGGCTCAATTGCCAATCAGTGTGATGTACAAAGCAGACGATGGCACGTTCGTTGATGCGCTAAAGTCGGATCTGGTTGGCAATCGAGACAAGGCGAAAGCAAAACAGATTATCTCGCTACTGCAAAACCCTAACAATTTCCAAAGCCAGTACGAATTCTGGTATCAATGGTCAATGTGGTATGACATTGCTGGCGAGACTTTTACGCTCTGGTGGCGCAAAGATCAGGCAGACGCAAATCAAACGCCCATCGAAATGTACAACTTGGATTCGACGTTAATTAGCGTGATCCTTACGCCTATGCGTTATCCCTCATATCGTCTATCGACGCCTAGTTACGGTTTTTCAAAAGACCAACCGATCGCGTCGCATCAGGTAATGCACGTCAAAGAGATGGCATGGCAGGGTAGCAGCGGCTTTAATAAGGGCATCCTGGCGACGGAATTAGTCGCGCTCGATCAGGACATTGATCTCTATGCCAACTTTGTGATGCAAAACGGTGCGAAACCGTCTGGCATATTCACGACCGATCAAGTAATCCCTGATGCAAAGTACAAGGAAATTGCAGCTCGACTTAAAGAAGCATGGACCGCGATGACGGGATCTCGCGCAGTCGATCAGAGTAAGCCAGGGCAGGGGATGTTACTCGATCAGGGCATGAAATATATGCCAGTCAATATGCTGACTTTGCAAGATGCCGATGCGGAACGACTTAAAACGCAGACCATGAAGCGGATTTGCGGATTGTTTGGTGTTCCTCCTGCGATGCTTGGTATTGCTGACCAAAAATATAATAATACGCAAACGATGTTGGATGAGTTTTATAAAACAACCATGTATCCGATGATTGTCAGTATTGAGCAAAAATTAAAGCAGCATTTGCTCAAGGGTTATCCAAACTTGACGATTAGAATGGATACAAAAGATTTCCTGAAGGGCGACGCATTGTCACAAATGAATTTTGCTACTGCTGGTGTCAGCGGTGGTATTCTCACTCCGAATGAGGCGCGAGAACATTTAAATGTTGAGAAAATTGCTGGTGGTGATGAATTGAATTCTAAATCCACTCCGACAACCGCATTGCCAGGATCTAGTCCACAGGATACTGGCGGCGGTGGCGGCAACCAAAAAAATAAACTCAATTTAGGTAAAACATGAATTCGCAAAAATGGTGGTACATTACGACATTGACAAAACAAATTAAATCTACAATTGCTTTGCCCAATAAGAAACGCGGCAGACCGCCGAAGATAAAAGACGTCAATTTATCGATTCCTTTGGGAAAATTGAATGAAAACAATTAATCTGATTTGCGAAGCCAAGCTCAGTCTTGGGCAAAGCGCAGATGAAAGTGCAACCGCTGCTGGCAAGATCGAGGCGCGAGTCACAACCTGGGGCGCCAGAGAGGGCGCAGACGGGCGCAGGTTCAACTACCAGCCCGAAGGCTTCGCACAGTGGGCCGATGAGTTCTCAAAGGCCGGGAAGCCACTTCCCATGTTCCTGAACCACAATGACATGGGTATGCCTGTCGGGGAGTGGTCGGAATTTGCTTTTGACGATGAAGGCATGACTGCCAGCGGTAAATTGTTTACCAGCACGGTCGGCGGCTCAGATCTTTACGAAATCCTCAAGGAATCTCCAACACTTTTCGGCGGTGTTTCGGTTGGCGCATATGCCGATGAAGCGTCAATGGTTGACGCTGAAGGCAAGCCAATGTTGCAAGACGATGATCCTGACGGTGATGGCGACGAAGGTTATTTCCAAATCACAAAGGGCGGCTTGCGTGAAGTTTCCGTAGTGATGTATCCGAACAATCCTGCCGCTGAAATTCAAAAACTTGAATTTCAAGGTGGGTTGACGGAACGAAAGATCGAGAAAGTCCTGCGGGATGCGGGACTTTCAAGAAAAGATGCGGCTACCGCGTCTAGTAGTCTCAAGTCATTCATTGCGCGGGATGCGACTAATGGAAACATTGAGAATGCGCCAAACCAGCGGGATGCTGACGCGGTAGATGAAGCGGAAATTCTCGCGGCATTTGAAGCCAGAGCATTTCTACAATCCCTTAATAAACGTCTTTAGGAATAATCATGTTTGATAAAATCACCGAAAAACTCGACGCAATTGAAGCGTCTCAAATTGTAAAACTTGCTGAAGCTACCGATTCGGTTCGAAATGAATTGACCGAAAAGATTACGGCTCTGGAAGCTAAAATCGCTGAAGTGCAAGCTCCTGCAATTATCCGCGCTCCTGCTAAATCAATTCGCCAGGACGTAAACCGCAAGGTTCGCGGCGAACTTGCTGATTTTGTAAAAATGAACAATCGTGTTCAAAAAGAGATCAAACTTTTTGAAGATGAATCGCAATACGCGGCTTACCTGTCTGAAGCTGCTGGTCTTACGGGTGGCGGTGCTGGCATCGGTGGTCGGACTGCTTACGATCCTGTCTTTGCTGCTCTGCGTCTGATGAACCCGATGCGTGGTCTGTCGCGTTCAAATGCGACCGACGGTGCGACGTATCAATGGCGCGCCAAAGTGGGCAATGCTGGTGCAACTTGGGGCTACGCAATCCAAAACAACGGATCGGCAACGACCGAAGCAACAAACATTTGGCAGCTCACGCTTGCTGACTTGAATTGCCAATTCCCGATTCGTACCGCGGCGCTGGATGACATTGACGGGCTGGAATCAAACATTGTGTCCGATATGCTGGCTGAATTTAGTCAAGTGGAAGCTCAATCAATGATCCTTAACTCCGATCAGACTGATTCGCCCAATACCTACGGCGGCACTTCTGGTCTGCGTGGTTTGAATCAGTACGCTGGCTCTAACGCAACTTACACTGGCGGCACGATCTCTGCTGCTGCGTTTGGCACTAGCGGCACTGGCAGCACGTCAGGTCTGCATAGTCTGGCGACGTATGACCAATTGACCAGCAACGTCAACACGGTCGGTGCAAATGCGATTGTCTATAAAGACGTCATCAACTTTATCTACTCGCTGCCGCAACAATATTGGACTGCATCGGCTAAATTCATGATTAACCCTGTGTTGTTGCAGGCGATTCGTGGTTTGACTGATACCAATGGGCGTCCGATCTACGTTGATGGTCTGGCTCGTGATGATGGCATTGTCGGCTCGCTGCTTGGCTTTGATGTTGTGGTCAATAAGTACCTCAACAATCCTTCGCAAGCGACTACTGGTTCGGCAGGTACGACCAGTCTGTTCCCGATGTATTTTGGCGACTGGCAGCGTGGTCACGGCATCGTAGATCGGCTCAATATGATTATGCGTCGCTACGACCAGACTCTCCCTGGCTTTATCACGTTCTTTGGTGAAAAACGGCTTGCAACGAGCGTTATTGATCCGAACGCCATTATCCGTTATCGCAGCACTGGTACTGCAACCTAAGTACGCAGGGGGGAGGATTTCCTCCCTCCTGTTTTTAACCTGACGATGGGCGATATATGAGTCTAATTTTTGAAACGATCAAAACCGCGCTCATCAAGGGCGATGCAAAAGTAAATTTGCGCGAAGCGGCGGGACTTGCTGCTTCTGGCTCTGGCATCGGCGGCAACATTGTATTTGATGACGCTTTTTCAGCGATGCGACAGGTTAATCCGATGCGTCAGTACGGGCGCGTGATTCCTGTTATCGGTTCGGATGCTGCATTCGTGGCGCGAACTGGCAATGCGACATACCAAACAAATCCATGGGGCTATCCTGTCCAATATGATACGGGTACTCCTGGCATTGCAACGACCGTCTGGCAATTGCCAGTTCGGGCGATTACGGCACAACTGCCGATCCGTACCGCTGTCCTGTCCGACATTAACGGTCTTGATCCTGCAATCGTTGCGGATTTGGCTGACGAATTCGCTCAAGTCGAAAATTCCTCGATGGTCCAGAACAACGATCAGTCAGGAACGACCACAACGGCTACTGGCGGCACGAGTGGCTTGCGTGGGCTGCTGACCTATGGGGTCAGCACCAGCGCGGCTGCATTCGGCTCTAGCGGCTCTGCAATTACTAATGGTCTGCATACGATTCTAAGCGTATCGCCTACGGGCAGTGTTTTGACGTTTGCTGACATTGCATCGCTGATGGGGGCGCTTCCTGCTCCGTATTGGCATCTGCCAGGCACTGCATGGATGATGCATCCGACTACTCTGCGTTCGTTGCGGTTTTTGAAAGACACCAACGGTATGCCAGTATTCATCGATGCTGGCGTAGTCAATGGTCAAGCTCAACAATTCCTGTACGGCTGGCCCATCATTACCAATGCGGCAATGGATACGCTGACCGCATCTGCCGCAGTTGGTACGCGATATATTTATCTTGCCAACTGGCCTCGTTTTACTACGATTGGAGATCAAGAAGAAATGAGCATCCAGCGCAACGATCAATATGCGCCAGGATTCATTTCTTTGTATGCCGAAAAGCGTGTTGTATCAACGGTGCGCGATCCGTTCGCTGGCGTAGTTTTGGGGACGTAATCGATGGCAACTGAAAACCAAACGCTTGCTCAGTTTTATTCGACTGATCGAAATCCGTTCAACTATGCGAGTTTTACGCAAGTTGGGCGGGATTCGGCAACGGCATGGTTGACGCTGGACCAGATCACGCAACAACTCAACTTGTTTGACGATCAGAGTCAAGACAGTTATCTGTCAGGGTTGGAACTGGCAACGCGCATGGCTATCGAGGATTATCTTGGGTACTCGATATTCTCGACGCAATATTTGGTCTATTACGGCAATCCTGGACTTTACAATACGGCTCTATATCTTGATTTGCCCGAAGTCACGGCAACAAGTGCCGGCATCACTGTCAATTCGGTTAAATATTACGGCGATGGATTCCCACCAGTGCTAACGACTTTAGCAACTACAGGATATTTTTACGATCCTACGGGCAATCGCATTGTCATTAATAGTCTGCCGCAAACACTGAGCCAATTGTCGGCAAATCCAATTCAAGTTTTGTACACAGTGAACGCAAATCCGATTGCTCAGTATCCAGTGATTCAACAAGCTGGCCTGCTGCTGCTGACGCATCTTTACAACCAGCGCAGCAATTCAGTTGATACAAATTTGAAAACGATTCCGTTTGGCGTTGATGTTTTATTGCGTCCGTACAAGCCATTGGTGATGTAATGGCGATTAAACGCTTTGAAAATTTGGTTGTAAATCACGTTACTAATTCTGTCAATGATTTGGGTGAGTACACGACCACGATTACAAAATGGTTTGATGGTCGGGCATTGGTTGCAGCGGTGGCAAACAGTTTGCAAATTTCAGAGCGTTATCGCGTGTATCAAGATTTGGTAAATTTCACTTTTAACTACACGCCGAATATTAAAGAACTTGTTGATAACCAGAATTTGTACAGTATCAACTGGCGTGGTTTTGATTGGCGCATTACTAATGCAGTCGAAGCGAATGACCGCATGACCGTAAAGGTTCTTTGTTACCGCAACGATCCAGCAACAACCGTCTAATGGCTACTCAACAGAATCCAGTAAATTATGCAAAGGCGATCCAGTATCAGTTATCGCACATTGTTTCGTGTCCTGTTTATGCTAATTTTAACCGCAACTGGGCAACGGAACCGACGTTTTTAACATGGCAACTCCGCAATGTTCATCAACCAGTTTATACTGGCGGGAATCAAAATAATAAAGGCATTGACACACCAATTTTTCAGATCAGTATTTTTTCGCAGTCAATGGATACAGCGTTTGGTTTAGGTAATACAATTTTGCAGGCATTGCACGGTTATGCAGGACAGTTCGGCGGTAGTGGTGGTTTTTGGATTTCAAAAGCAGATGTAATGTGGTTATACAATTCATACGACAATACACTAGGGCTGCATGAGATTTTCCTCGATTGCACAATCGATATTCCAACATAATATTTTCATATCGTAAAAGGAACTAATCATGGCTCTCCCTAGTAAAATCCTTCCTGGCTTTAGTGCTGCGATGTATGCTCAAACTGGAGCATCGCCTACCGCACTGACTCTCGCGCAACTTTCGACGCTCGGCAGCATTACGGCGATTGCAATTTCTGGCAACCTGCTTAACGTCGAGGCGGTCCCTGCTTTTGGTCAAGACGATGCTGTTGCGTCATTTATGGTTGCGGGTTCGCGTCAGTCTGACAAAATCCCTTCGCAATCCGCGCCAACATCGTTGACGATTACTGCTGCATGGAATCCGTCCGATACTGTTATCACGCAAGTGCGTACAGACGCCTACAGCGGCATCACAGAGCGCACTTATGTCATTAGTGCTACTGATGGCACTAACGTGGTTTACTACTCGTTCAACGGGCGCGTAAGCGAGTTTAAAATTGATTCTCAACCCGGTGCAGAAGCCAAGGCGGTGTTTACAATTCACCCTCGCGGCAATATGTACGGTTGGGTAAATAACGCATAAAGGGGATTTAAATGGCTGCTCCAAATACTATTCTGCCAGGCTTTAGTGCATCGCTTTGGATGCAAACCTCGGCAACTCCAACCGCATTGTCCACTGCTAATCTTTCGGTATGGACGGCACAAGTTGCAACCATTGTTGGCACTGTCGCTAACGGCACGGGTGCATCGGGTATTGCACTCAACGTCGAGGCTGTTCCAGCTTACGGACAAGACGATGCGGTTGCGTCTTTTGCGGTTGCTGGCTCACGGCAATCGGATAAGATTCCCACTCAATCGGCTCCGACGTCGTTGACGATTACGGCTCCGTGGAATCCTAGCGATGCAGCACTGTTGCTGGTGCGTGGTGACGCCTACAGCGGCATCATTGACCGTACCTATGCAATTGCTAGTGTTAGTGGCGCAACGACCGTGGCGTATGCTTTTAATGCTCGTGCGTCGGAGTTTAAGATTGACTCGGCTCCAGGCGCAGAGGCGAAATGTACTTTTACTTTGCATCCTCGCGGCAATCAATACGGCTGGAGTAATACCTAATGTTGCTCACTGAGGCGGTAGATATTCTGACCTCGGCGCGGCAAGACCTCGACCTGTTGGCTCGTGGTCTTGTCGTGGATTCCGCTGAAGTGGCGGCGGCAATTTCCAAAGCATTGCCTGATTCTGCCGAATTGGTGGTGCTGCAATATTTGGCAAAATACAATCCGATAAAAGAAGTCAAACAAGCAAAACTACAAAAGATTATGCCAACCGATGACACAAATTCAGAACAGCAATGATTTGCTGGCGTTCCTAATTTCACAATCCAATTCGGGCGTAAAGAATTGGTTTGGGTACGCGCAGCAAAGATTGATCGGCATTTCGCTCGCCTATGAAATGGCAGCGAATCATGCCGACGTAATGACACCGGAAGAAATTGTCGATTACGTCATTGATTTAAACAATACGATACATCAAAAAATGATTAGGCCTCCCAATGACTTTAGCTAATAAACTTGGCGCTGGATACGATAGCAATCGTGCAAAACTTAAAACCATTTCGTTAAATTTGGGCGATATTGATTTTAAATTGAAATTGCAATTGCCAGTAAAGCGCGAAATGGAAGAAATCACGGAGATGATTTCCGCACCAGCGCAAGATCGGATTGATGCGATCTATGTGAAACTTTCCGAACCGATCCGCAAGCTGGTAACTGATGGCGGCGATGCTTTCCTCGATGCAATCAACAGCGAAAAGAAGAACATTGTCATTTCCGATGATGACATCATCATTGATGGCAATTCCGTAAAGCAAGTTGCGATGTTGTCGGCAATGTGGGAAATCAAAGTCGAAAAGTATTTCCATCTTTTACAGACCGAATCAGGCGAAAAGATTACGGAAAACTTTGAAGAAATATCCGCAGAGTTTCCCGATCCAATTATCAAGTACATTATCGAAACGATTGAAAACACGATCAAGCCAGATTACCAGACCACAAAAAAAAACTAAGACGATCACTTAGATCGCAAGTTGTCGCAGCAATGGTTTTTAATGGTCATCGTGAGGATTACATTGATTCGCTTGATGAGGAATTATTTACGGAGATCCAAGTTATGTACGCTGATGGGATGCTCGGAAATAAGGCGATCTTTGATGCACTGACTCCGGTAACGACTGCCGTGTTTAACTATATGCGCTCGGCTGGCACAGCGTCGTTTAGATCGAATCAAATCTTCCCGTGGATCAATGAGTACCTAGAAAATCCAGACACGACTAGGACCGACTCTGCTAGTCAATCTCTGCTGACATTTATCAGTCAAGCTCCAGGCTTTAAAATGGCGAGGTTTGAAAATGGCTAACGACGTAAATGTTCAAGGCTTTCCAGAACTCATTGCCAAGATGAGCGAACTTGCCGACGAGATTGGCAAGGGCAAAACTGATTCGATCTGGCGCAAGGCATTGCTGGACGCAATAGATCCTGTCTTGCAGGAAGCAAAATCTCGCGCACCACAAGATACTGGGCAGCTTGACCGTGCGATCTATAGCAAGGCTCACAAACCACAATCACGCGACAAAGCGAGCAATTCGTACATGGGCGAGATGATGATGGCGCGAGTTACTGTCAGTCCTATTCGGGACGATAGCGTGATAAAGACGGTTTTAAACAGGCGTGGCAAATTTCAACGTGTAATGACTGGAATGCGTCCAGTCGCAGTTTCTCAAGAGTTTGGCAATGCACGAACTCCAGCACATCCTTTTATGCGTGTTTCGCTTACCGACAATCTGGACAATGTACAATCGAGATTAGGCACTTACGTCTGGTCGGCTATCGAAAAATTCGCAGGGAAATAAAATGGCAGTCATTGGCTCATTATCGGTAAAACTTGGACTTGTTACGGTTGAGTGGGATACCGCGACTGCGAAAGCTAAACAGCAAGCAAAAGACTTGCAAAAAGCATTTGGCGATTTGACCGACAATCTTAAAAATCTACATTCCAAATTCAAAGAATTGGGCGGGGCATTTAGCGTTGGTGCAATTGGCTTGACTGCTCTTATGAGTAGCACTCTTGCGTTTGGCAATGAGATAAAAGATTTGTCCGAATCGTTTGGAATTTCAATCGAAAAGACGCTGCAATTTCGGGATGCTGTGCAAACGTCAGGCGGCAATGCTGACACTGCTGGCAAGCTCATTGCAAAGATGTTTGGCAAGATTGAGGAAGCTCGATCGGGCAATGAAGTTGCCATTTCGCAAATGGAACGATTGAAAATTAATTTTCAAGATTTGCAAAAGCTGACGCCAGAACAGGCGATCAATCGAGTTGCAGAAGGTTTGAACGGATTAAAAGATCCAATCCAGCGCACTAAAGCAGTGATGGATATTCTTGGTCGTGCTGGTGTTGGTTTAAACATCGAAGGATTGACGGAAAGCCTACATAAATCTACGGCTGAATGGGCGGATCATGCGGAGGCATTAAAACGATTTGGTAAAACGGCAGACAATTTAAAAACCAGCATGGATAATCTTAAAATTGCTTTCGCGGATCTTGTGAAACCATTTTTGGGCGAGGGTTTAGTTTCGATTGAGAAATTTAAAGCGTTGCTTGTTACCATGTCAAGTGCGTATCTTATAAATCAATTTAAGCTGTTGGCTGTTGCAATTCTCACCGTCGTAAATGCTATTAAAACGGGCGCTGCAATCACTGGTGCGGTTGCTTTGAGTCTTGGTAATGTTGTTGTGGCACTGTCAACAATCCTTGTATTGTTAGGTTCGTTTGCTTATTTTTCTAAAGGGCCAAGTCTTGAAGATCAATTAGCGGAATTAGAAAAAGCAAGGAAAAATCTTGAAACATTAAAAACTCGTAAAATCGCTCCGCTTTCTGTCGCTACGCAAGACTTTCCCGCTCTAACAAATGAACAGAAAATTACTGAAAATTTAGAGCAACAAGAAAAAATTAGACAATTAATTAGAGATCGGGATAATCCTGCCAAACAGGAAGCGGCTGAAAAAGTAGCTACTGCTCGACGCGAATCTGAAGCGATGCAAGCAAAACTTGATATGCAAAAGCAAATGCTTGGTTTTGACCAGCGATCTGGACAATTGAAAATTGATGCACTTACGCAAGATCAATATTCAATTGACTTGGCACAGATTAAAATTACGCAAGAGCAAGACCTTGCTAAAGCGGAAGCGACTAAAAAATCTGAATTGTCTAAAGCAAATTTAAGCGCATTACAACGTAATTATATTAACGAAGAATATCAAACTAGTCTTGCTGCTGCCAATCAAAAAGCAAATCAAGCGGCATCTTTGCTAGATGCAAAACGCGAAAAAGAAATTGCCAATTTTATCCAGACGATAGTGGTGATGGACGAAATTACGGCATTGCAAAGTAAGGAAAACAATTTAAAATTGGAGTCGGTAAATCTTGGACAATTTGAAGCGCAATCAAAGCAAAATTTGCTTACGCTTGAAAAAGATTTGCTAACGATTAAACAGAAGCAGGAAAAAGAAACTATTGCAGCGGGTACTAGTGTCGAAAAGATTGCTCAAATCAACGCTATTGCAGAACGGGAAAGACTTGATGCAAAAGCTAAAGCAAAAACGGCACAGGATGTTTTAGTCGCTGGCGTCAAGAAAGAAAACGATCTGCTTGAATTGCAACTCGCGTTCACAAAAGAAACGACCAAGTTTGAAGTTTCCAGACTTGAACTGGAACGGCAGCGCGGTTACATGACAACGGTTGAATATGACTCCCTGGTTGAACAACTCGCGTTGATGCAAAAAATTGCCGGATTTGCAGAACGTAGAAAAGAAGCGGAAAGAACTAATGCCGCTGGTTCAGAACGTGATAATGCAATTGCAAAAATTGATGCGGAAGAAAAAGCAGAAATAAAATTGTCTGAGGTGCGTACTCAAACAATTAAAATTGAGGAAGAACGGCGTACTAATTTTAGCGACGGATGGAATAAAGCATTTGCAAAATATGCGGAAGATGCAACGAACTACGGAAAGATGGGCGCAGATGCGTTTGCGTCTGTTGTCGGCTCGATGGAATCTGCGATTGATAATTTTGTAAAAACGGGAAAACTTGGATTTGCTGACTTTACGAAAAGCGTAATTCAAAACTTGCTTGCCATTGAAATGAAGATGCAAGCCAGCAAGTTATTAAAAGCTGGTTTGAGTGGTCTTATGGGAATGTTTGGGCCGCAATTGCAATTTGGTGGTTCAACTGGTGTTCCAGAATTCGCTAACGGTGGCGACATTACAGGTGGCGTTCCTATCCTAGTCGGTGAACGTGGGCCGGAAATTATTGTGCCAAGAAACAACGGAACAGTGATTCCTAACAATCAACTTTCTAGCTCAATGGGCGGTCAACAAGTAATTTATAATGGGCCGTACATTGCAAGCATGAGTGCAATCGACACACAAAGCGCAATGCAGTTTCTAGCTGCCAACAAACTGGGCGTCTGGGCGGCGAATCAATCCGCTAGTCGCTCGATGCCGACGAGTCGATAATGTCACTAAATACAATTCTAGGCATCGCTGAATCGGTCGGCATCAACGACCAGCGATTTGTCGGGCAAATGATTAGTCGGAATCAACGCATCAGCACCAGCGAGATCCTGACCGTTGTGCCATTTGCGTTCGACATGAAGCCCATGAACTACTTGCTGTACAGCCAGAACCGGAGTCTGCTCAACAGTCTACGAGTACCAGATAAATCCCTGCCGCAATATCTCAATTTCACATCGACAGGGTGGGCAAATTATGTGGCGTACCAGGGCGATCTAAGCAACGCCCAAGTATCGGCTTGCCAGTGGCAAACATCATCGGCTGCCAAGAATCTGATTCTGGGCAACTTCCCTGGCGGCATTTCATCGACTGCTTACGTAGTCAAGATCGGTGATTTTTGTCAGGTTGGTTTGTACTCTTACATTGCTACTGCTGACGTTCTGCGCGGCAGTGGAACGACTGTCACAATCCCCGTGCATCGCAACCTAATCAACGGACCACTAGCGAGCGTTGTAAGCGCAGTCATTGGGGGGCTAGGAACGACGATCAGCATGGGCGGGTCTACTTATACCGGCGTGACGTTTCAAGTGGTTCTGAGGGACTTCCCGACCTATACGCTGGTCCCTATGACTAACGATTCGTTTATTCAGTGGTCGGGATCGTTCAAAGCGTTCGAGCTGGTGCTATGAATGTAATCCCTCCCGTTGTTGGCACTAACAGCATTATTGTTGCTGACTTTGTGCGCGTATCGCTAGGCAGCACTGGCGCAGCGTACACCAGCACCAGCACGACCAGCTTGGCAATCGGCACAGGCACTAAGACATTTACCACTAATGTTGGCAAATCGTACAACGTGCAGGGCAATGTGACGCTGGTTTACGACTCGTCTAACTATATGAGTGGTCGGGTGGTTTCGTACTCCGCAAGCACTGGCGCCATGTCGGTGCTGGTCGATTACGCAATCGGCTCTGGCACTTACACTTCGTGGTCGATCTCCACGACTACCTATCGATTCGCAACGACTCCATCAGCGGTTACGGTAAGCGCGGTTGATGCACAACCTTTCCAAGCTCTAGGGCAACTTATCAAGGTTGGGGACGCGCAGCGCGATATTAAATCGACTGCGACAGAAACCACATTTACCATGGTGGGGATTGACCAGGCGATGCTCGGTTGGGTTCTTGGCAACAACATCAAGGGCGCACAGATCGAGGCGTGGCATGGGTTTTACGATACGTCTGGCAACCTTCTAACTGCTGGCGGCTCTGGCGGCTTGTATCAGTTCTTCAATGGCTATGTTTCTTCGTTCTCGATCAGCGAACAGTGGATGGAGGAAGTACGCCAGTACGTCGGAACGATTACAGTTAGCGCATCCTCGATCCAGTTGATCCTTCAGAATCGGACCGCTGGCCGATACACGAATGACAACTCTTGGACGTACACAACTCCAAGCGATAGCAGCATGAATCGAGTATCGTACATTTCGACCGTAAATTATCAATTTGGCAAACAATGATCCGCGAAGCAAACCGATACGATAAGCAGCAAATTATCGATATGATGCAAGCGTTTAGAATTGAAAGCGGCATTAAACAATATGCGAATCTTGACAATGTAATGTATTGGGAAAGTCTGTTAGATCACATATTTGCGGGACAGGGAATTATTTATATTGAGGATGGCATTGGATTGATTATCGGTTGTGTCATGCCGACGATCTGGTGCAACAAAACATTCGCAATGTATGAACTTGCGTGGTACGTTAAACCAGAGTTTCGCGGTAAGCCAGTAGGTTATAAATTGCTCAAGAAATATATTGATTACGCAAATGAACAAAAAGCAAATGGACGTATAGCGATGTTCACATTGTCAAAATTGTCTGGCACTTCTGATCTTGATTACGCTCGACTTGGCTTTGCAAAGATGGATGAAACTTGGATTCAATGATGCGTAAATTCGTATTGATCTTTGGTTTGCTGTTCGCTGCGCCAGCGTTTGCTATTGGCGCGACGATTGCTGCTTATTTGGCATCGCAAGGAATAATTGCTTATGGATTTATGGCAACGGTTACAGCGTTTGCAATTAACGTGGTTGCATCGTCTATTATCTCAAAAGCGTTTTTCTCCCCTGCGGATCCGTCTGGTGGCGGTTTATCTGGCGACAGTTTGAATCCTGGCAATCGCCAACAAGTCCCTCCTGCTACTGATAATAAATTGCCTGTTGTGTACGGCTCCAGCTATGTCGGCGGCATCGTCACTGATATGTCGATCAGCACTGACAACCAACATCTTTACTTTGTGATTGCTCTCAGCGAAGTTACAAGCAACGGTGCGGATGTATATACATTTGGAGATATTTACTTTGGCGGCAAAAAGTGCATTTTTGATTCAACGATCACTTATCAAGTCAATCAACTGTACGACGTTTCGACAGGCATATCGACGGACGTAACGGGCAACCTGAATATTTATACCTACCGCAACGGCAGCGCAACACCGACCAATAGCAGCTCAAGCGCAATTACGGTAATGAGTGCGTCCAATCTGACGTACCAGTGGGACAGCAACAAACTCATGACCAATTGCGCGTTTGCAATCGTGCATATGGTTTACAACTCCAATCAAGGGTTAACGTCGCTCCAGCAAACCAGATTCCAGATCAACAATCCGTTATCTGCGCCTGGCGCTTGCATTCAAGACTATCTGACTAACACTGTGTACGGCGGTGCAATTCCAGCGAGTCAAATCAACGCAGCGTCGATTGCAGCGATTGATGCTTACTCTAGTACCCTGATTACCTACACAACCGCTACGGGCGGCACAGCCACGCAAAAGCGGTTTGAGTTCGATGGTCTGATTGATCCGAATCAACCGATCATGACGAACGTGCAATACATGGCGTCCTGCTGCGATTCGCTGCTGTCCTACAATCAAATCCTTGGTCAATGGTCAGTGATTGTGCAACAAGTCAGCTACACGGTCGCAATGGCTCTTGACGATAGCAACATTGTCTCGGCAATGACGATTTCGCCCATTGATCTTGCTGGCTCCTACAACGTCATTGAGGTTAAATACCCTGACTCTGCTAACCAGGATGTTTTCGCAACGGTCACGATTGATCTGCAAACTAATCCTGCGTTGCTCTATGCAAACGAACCTGTCAACAAGCAGACGGTCAATCTGCCGCTAGTCAATAACAATGTACGGGCGCAATATGTAGCAAACCGAATGCTCAAGGCAGCGCGTGAGGATCTGCAAGTCCAGCTCGATGTGAACTTTACCGGAATCCAGTTGGAAGCTGGCGATATTGTCACGATTACGAACGTCAATTACGGATGGACAGCAAAGCTGTTTCGAGTCAATAAAGTTACGGACGTTTTTGCTGACAATGGCGCGATCCTTTCCAAATTGTCATTAAGCGAATTCAATCCGACGGTGTGGGATGAATATAGCGTTACGCAATTTGTACTGGCTCCGAATACAGGCATCGCTAACCCTGCATTTTTTGGAACCGTACCTGCTCCCGTTGTTGCGGCTCAATATCCAACTAACGTAATCCCTGTTTTCACGGTGCAGGTTACAAGTAGCAGTTCTGGGTTGACTCAATACGCGGAAGTTTGGTATTCAGCGTATGCAACTCCAACTCCGACACAATACATATTCGCAGGCACAACAGAGATCCAACCTGCTGGAAATCCGTACACGGTCAACCAAGCATTACCGCTAGTGACGCTATCTGGCATTCCGTCTGGCGACTATTACATTTTCTCGCGCATGGTCAACAGTCTGGCCACATCGCAATTCAGTTCTGCGAGTAGCGTTCTGCATTGGCGTCCAAGAACATTTCAATACGCCAATCGGTATCTGATTATCGCTTATGCCGACAACAGTACAGGCACAAGTAATTTCAACTTTAATCCGCGCAATCGGCTTTACTACGGACTGGCAAACCAGACCACGACAACGCCTAGCAGCGTCCCATCTGATTACTCGTGGTATCTAGCGGATCCTGCGTTTGGAACGACAATTTATCTTTTGTATTCAAACTGGACGGGGAGGCGTTTTAGTTTTGCAACAAGTTTTGCAGGGTATGCGGTGTCTGGCGCGTTCGTGCCTACGCTTGCAACGACATACGATCCAACTCGATGGGCTGCTGTACCTGATGGCACAAATTCTATTGATCTGGATATGTCAACGGGATACCTTATTTCATCAGGCGGGACTTCGACTACAACTGGCGAGCTCTCGGTTTCAAATAGTGCAGATGGAAAGATTACCGCATCACTTGCACGAATTTTGGATTTTGGTGCTGGCATAGATCAATTTACATCCAGCGGTGCGTTGCTTACTGTTGATGTTTACGGGCGCGTTGTCGGGTTCACGGCTCCGGATGCGTTCTACTGGACTAAAACATCATTCACAGCAACGTCAGGGCAAACCATATTTAGTGTCACTCGCGGCACTGGATACATTACTGGTCAATGCTTTGTGTTCCAGAATGGCGTTCTGCTCGATATTTCTGAATATACCGATGCAACAGGCAGCGTCACGCTAACGGTCGGGGCAACAGTTGGAGACACAATAACAATCATCTCGATGCGTTCGTACAATGCCACGAGTGGCTACTATGCTTCGTTCACCAGGAATTCCGCAACGGTTACGAACATTAGTTCTTATACGCCTAGTCCTGCAATCACCAGCGGATACGAATTGCTATTTATCAATGGCACAATTTTGAACGATCAGGACTACGATTTCGTAGGCACTGACATCGGTAATTTCCCATCAAATATGACGGGACTTTTTACTTGGATTGAGTGGTCAGCAAACAATCTAGGACTGCCGAACGGGAATCCGGCAAACGTAATCGCATACACAACAATTGGACAGTCAACGTATGCGTTTTCATACGATGCAAGCGCATTCGATCTATTTAGTAATGGTATCCAATTGCTGCAAGGAACAGATTTCACAACATCGACAGGCACGTACTCGTTGAGCAATACGCCAACAACGACAACGAACGTGATGGTTCAACAAATCTTCGCTAGGACAGGTGCAGCATGACAATTGCCTTTAATCTCTCGCAGCTCGCTAACTACGTCAATACAAGCGGCAAGCTCGACGCCAGCACAGGATTGGTCAATGCCACGGTGGTTGCCAATGGCGGCACTGGTGCGGCTACGCTGGCAGCTAATAACGTCTTGCTAGGCAATGGCACTGCTGCGCTGCAAACGGTGGCTCCAGGCACAAACGGCAATGTTCTGGTGAGCAATGGCTCGACTTGGCAATCAGGCTCGCCATCGAGCGTTGGCGCAACGGGACAAGTTTTCGTCGGCAGCGGCACTTTTACTGTTCCTGCTGGCGTGACTAAAATCAAAGTGCAGATCTGCGGTGGCGGTGGCGGCGGTGGCGGTTTTGGTGGTGCTGGCGGTACTGGTCAAACATCAACTTTTGGCTCTGTCTTGACTGCAACAGGCGGCACGGGCGGCACATTAACCAGCGGCGGTGCAGGCGGCACAGGCGGCACAGGCACGGGCGGCGATATTAATTTAACTGGTGGTTTTGGAAGTAGTTATAACAGCGTTTACGCAACATCACTCATGGCTTGCGGTGGTGGCGTTGGGACAAACAATGCGTATTTGGTTCCAGCAACTGGATTGCTTGGCGGCATGGGCGGGTACAGTGATAACGCTACTGTTGCAACCGCTGGAACTGGATACGGGAATGGCGGTGGCGGACTTTGGGGATATGGTGGTGGTGGTGGTGCTGGTGGTTACTGTCTCAAATTTATTACTGGATTAACTCCTGGCGCAACAATTTCGGTCACGATTGGCAACGGTGGCACTGCTGGTGCTGGTGGCACTTATCCTGGTGGTGCTGGTGCTGCGGGATCGGGTGGCATTTGCATCGTTGAGTGGTAAGATACGGGATACAAAAAAACATGATTTCTGGTTGCCGTGAGTGCATGGCAACTCAACTCAGAATGAGGTGAAACATGGCAGTTTTTAATAAAAACACGCTGACGCAAGTTAGCGGTTTTGATAATCCAATTATTGCTGGAGAATTGGTCTACAACCAGAAAACATACTGGAATCTTGCCATCGCAACAGATGGCACTCCAGTAGATTTGACTGGTGCGACAATCAATGCTCAGATCATTCGGCGCACGGTGTCTAATCTGCACGACACACGATATGGTCTGACATTCGACATTGCGGATTACTCACCGACTCCAACTGCGGTAACACTCACAATTTCAAACATTGTTGCAACCGCTGGAACATTTACGCTTGTTATTGATGAGTCGGCATGGTCAGTGATTACTAGCGATCCAGAACTCGACATTGCGATTAATGATTGCGTCTGTTTTTCTGGTCGAATCAAAATTAGTTTTCCTGCATCTGGAACAACTCCAGCATCGGACACAATCGTTTTCCTTTTGTTTTTAGTGCGTTCTGATGGCGTGGTGAACTAATGGAAGTCTCCATCCAGCCAGCGGGTAATTCGGCTGCTACAGTTATCGAGGTTGCAACGGCTGGCGCTGCAACGACGATTGTATCGGTCACTCCTACACCACGCATTGACATCACGATTGACCGCGGCGTAATCGGCCCAGAAGGGCCAGTTGGTCCACAAGGGCCAGTTGGTCCAGTCGGGCCTCCTGGCAGCGGCGTAAGCAGCGTTGCAGCGTTAACGCTTGGCACAACAGGTTCCGACTTAACCAGCACCGTAGCAAACAGTACGACCACGCCAGTAA
>Ga0194048_10000479_pt1 | contig 19461 bp, 29 predicted proteins | sample JunL225m_MetaG_FD_161685 | JGI IMG/M metagenome (GOLD analysis project Ga0194048, IMG submission 161685) | Anoxic zone freshwater microbial communities from boreal shield lake in IISD Experimental Lakes Area, Ontario, Canada - Jun2016-L222-5m | ecosystem: Environmental > Aquatic > Freshwater >...
GGATCCATGTGCAGCTTTACGGGAGTTTTGATCTTCTTGCTGCACGAGTCCAAAAACCGCTTCCAGAACTGCGGATCAGACGCATAATGGTTTCTCTCGACGTAGTTGAACACGGCAGGCCATGTCGGATCATCCGTGGGCATCACATTGCGCAGCACCCACATTGTGGAAACATCTCGCGCAATGCCAGGTTGCAGGCACTCGCCGTCAACAACCACAGCCTCCACTGGAACCGGGCGCGGAATCCGATAGTTCCCATGTGTGACGAGTTCGGTTTCCGTCAGCTGAGTAAATGCGAGTGGCCTCATGTGTCCACCAGTCCACCAAGCGTAACCCGGTTGAGGCTGCTGGTCGTATGGTAAAGCGTGGTACCGCGCAGCAGCTTATACGAGCGTGACCTCATACAGTCATGCCGTTACGCCGCTACAAATGTGACGTAAAACCCTCCACCTTCTTCTTCGACCTCGAGGTCTGCGAATGATGGAAGAACGTCATACATCTCCATCACCGCATCGCCAGCGTAATCACCTGAGTCTTCGTCGAGACACCACGCATTCACCAGGTCGTCAGTATCAGCCCACCCGGTAGGGCCATCCGCTTCACCTTCAGCGTGCGCTCGCTGCCCCTCCGTAGCCGCATCTACCAGCACCTGATGTAATGCAGCCTTGCGCGCTTCCAGCTGGCTTACCTTAGTTTCGGTCATCGCTTGGCGCTTGGCATAGCCCTTAAGGAACTTGACCGGATTACCCTTCAGCCATCCACCCGTTACATCTGCGCTGCTCAGCAGGGCTATCGCTGCCTCGGCTGAGTTACCAACGCAATCCAACGCAAGGTATCCAACCGACTTCTCGTACTCATCTACCGGAATGGCATCGGTGTCGGTATCCCCTGCTTCGTCCTGAAGCTCAGCTATCATCTCCGGGTACTCAGCGTTGAACCTGGCGATGGATTCCGGCGTCACCGAGGCTTCCGTGAGTTGAATAAAGGTAGTTGGATTCATATGAATACTTAGATTACTTAGATAATTACGCCGTTGACCACCAGTCCACCGAGTGTGACCAGCTCGTAACTACCGGGCGTGACGGACTCCAGCACGGAGGTGGATGACCCGATCTTCACATCGCAGGTTATCACATCCGGCACCCCGGCCACCACGGCAAGGAGGTCGGTCCGACGCAACGCCTGCTCCGGGCGCAGGGCCTGGGCGAACCACCGGCTGAGCTGGAACTTAATGCCCGCTGTAGCCACGGCGGCTGCCGCCGGGTCGGACGAGAATGTCACGTACAGCTGAACCGGACGCTCGTACTGCCAGATTAGGGGCAGGAAGTCGCCAATGATCAGCGTGGCCGTCATAGCGTACATGGCCAGCAGCGGGGTGCGCAGCGTAATGACCGTGGCCGTGACGGACTCAACAATGGCCGTGGTCGGCTGCACGCCGTACTGAAAGATTGAGATGCGGGTACCGGGACCAACGCTTGATGTATCCGAGACGGTTAGGTGGTTGTCTCCCAGCAGACCGGTGGCCGTCATAGTCAGGTAAACGGGCAGCTGGAGGCTGTTGGTAACCACCTCGAACTCCGTGGCTGGAACGGCATCCGTGGACGGCAGGAGCCAGTCACAGTACTGCACCCCGGTCACCTCCATGCAGGCATCATAAAGACGGCTAATGTACAGTGTGGCACCCGGCTGAAGGTCGGCGAAGACTGCATTGATGGCGTTCTGCACCCGGTAAAGGACGTCCGATGGGAAGGAACCGGTAACCATGCGGATGCGAAGCTGGACTGGCGTGGTGGCGACCGTACCATCAAGCACGACTACCTCATCAGTCATCATCTTGCGCTCGTTCATGTAGTCTAACAGGCGCTGCTTGAGGTCGTACGATGGAGAGGCTAACTGCCCGGACGGACCGGACACCCAGGCGTACAGCCAGACGATGTTCTGCTCGTGTGGCACCGCGTTCCGGTGCAGGACGCCCTTCGCGAGCCTTATCCGCCCGGCAGCCGGATCACTAAACCCTGAGGCCAGTGAGATATAGTCCTCGGGCGAAACGGCGCGGTCGTTGGCCCGGACGAATGCGGGCAGGCCGGTTCGGGCCTCGGTGATGGACTCCCGCTCGCTGCCACCCTTACCCACGGTGAACGGGTTGGAAATGGAAATGGAGACCGGCGTACTGGTCTGGCTGGCCACCTGCCCGATGATCGTGGTATCAATGGCGTTCTGCAGCACGTTACCTGCTGCACCACCACCGGTCCGGTAGGAGATTGTAATCTGCGCCGCCTCCGGCAGGAGTGCGCCGAACTGCCCGTCGCCGAATGTGACGGTCATCCGATCTAGCGCATCGAAGTCGAACTCGTACACCTGCTGGTCGCTACCACATGCGAGCAGGTTGGCCACCGCCTGCCACGCCACGCCGTTGACGGTAACGATGGCTCCAAGCTGTACGCCGTTGACTGTGGAAAGCTGGCCGGACGGAATGAACGGCTCCACGTCTCCAGAAATAACCGGGTAGAAGCTCGTGGTAGCCTGGTATCCGGGACGGTTCGTGCCAGCGGGCAGCGTCAGCACATCCTGCCGAGATTCACCCTGCGACATGATGATGTTGCGGTTCTCGATCACCCACTGACCGACAAAGTCTGCGGCACCATCCCACGGGCGGTCAAGGTACAGCACCGTGTAATTCTGCAGGTCGCTGGTGAGCTTCCCAGCCTCAATCACGGCATACTCACCACGGGGCGGCTGCGGGGCACCTCCCCACGTTGTCACGGTAGATGACCATGTCAGCACCTCCTGTGTCATGCGGAGAATGGAGCCAGCAGACACGCGCGGGCCGAAGGTAGCCTCAGTCAGGCGGGTACCGTCCGGGTGGCAGAGCGTGGCCGTGGCGGAACCTATGGTAAGCTTAACCAGCGCCACAACCTGCACGGTCTGCCCGGCACGGAGCTGCGGGGCGATGACGTCGCCATACTGGAGTTCGATGCGCAACGGCGTGGTGTTGCCCGGCGCAATGATGCAGTCGGAGGCAACCTCCCAGATGGTGCCGTCCCGTCCGGTAGCCTGCACGCCCTTCGGAATGATGTATCCGTGGTCGGACGGCGACGGGGAGGTGGCAGCACGGGCGTAACAGGCTAACGAAACCGTGCTGGACCGGCGCAGGCGGTAACCGACCAAGTGGCAGAGGTGGATGAGTGCCTCCCGGTGCTTGAGCGTGCCGGGGAAGCAGTTCAGCGCGGCCATGTCGCCAATGAAGCTCAGCTGCGCCCCGTCATAAGCAATGAGCTCAGCCAGCACTTCACCGAGGTCTCCGGCAAAGAAGCTATTCCAGTTCTCCGGCGAGTTTGCTCGAACGTAGTCCTGCAAAGCCGCCAGGTTGGAGGCGAAGTCTCGAGCGGTGTACTGAATTGCGGGTGAAGCCATGCTATGAAACCTGATCCGGTTTGACGCGCGGTTTACCGAGGCCGGGGCGAACGAGACCTAGAAGCTTCTTGACATCTTCGTACCTGAAGGATTGCAGGCGAGACCCAAGCCCAGTAGTCCTGTCTGCGCAGTAAACGCGCACATCGCCAGAATTCTTGACAATATGAGCAACTGGCTTATCAGCATCCGTGAACCCAAGCTTTTTCAGTCCGGGCGTGCATTGATTAACGCTGTAAGTGTCTGTGGAGCCGCCGTTGCTTGGCCCAAGCCATCTAACCATTTCCTTGCCGCGCTGGTTGTTAGAGGCTTGAGCGGGCGTGGCGGGCTTGACCTGCAACTTCTGCAAGGCTGCTGATCCCCCAAGCTTCGCGAAAACCTCCTTAAAGCGCTCATCCTCCAGCATGTTGTACAGTTCGTAGAACGTGTCGTACTCCTCGTCTCCCTCCTCACCACCATCGCACACGTGAGAACCCTGCCACAGCGGCTCGTCCAGCTCCGGGTCGGCATCGGTTGCGTAGATACTGGCGTGAACGGTCATATCCCGACCACCTGAGGAGTTGCCTACGGTTAGCAGAAACCTACCCGACTTGGAAGTAGCTTCCCAATCGCCGGAGTCATTGTTGCCCGTCCAGCCCTCGGTCAGCTGCGTGAATGTGCTTGGTGTCATGAGAACAATTAGTCGCCGAAGAAGGTTCAAGGCGTTATTCGTCCTGCGGGCTGAAGCCGAACCTAACCTTGCCGGGCTTCTGCAGCGCTGCCAGCACCTTATCTGTCACATCATACGGCCCTTCGTCGCCTTCCGGGTTGGTGATGATAAGGCGTCCATCAGCGTCACCACCGCCCGCGTACCCGTAGGAGATGTCCCAATACTGATCGCCGTTCAGGTCGAGCTCCACATCGTCGAGGCTGCGAACTGGTGCAGCAAGGTGTGCCCGAACTGTGACGTCAAGAAACAGGGAGCGGTCGTCCGGGTTACATACGTGAATCACGACCTCAGGCCGATCGGCCTCAGCGGCCTCGTTTGGTGCCTCGGTCAGCTGCGTGAATGTGCTTGGTGTCATGAGAACAATTACTTAAGTTCCCGCATAGCCTTATGTGCCCATGACTGCGCCTGATGCAATGCCCACGCGACCGAATTATCCTGCGTTGGCGGGGTGGCAGGCAATGGTGACCCCTCCACGGCCATGGAGGCAACTGCCAACTCATTCTTCTCGGTGCTTGTCATAGAAATAACTAGCCGACGATTGTCACAGGCCAAATATACGGAAGGTTACTTGGCACATCTGGCCACATTGGACCGTAATGCGATGGAAGCTTGCGAATGAGATTAGAACGGTGGGAAAGGCAGAAGGACGGGGTGAGCCACGGCATATCAGGCTTCGAGTCAAGTGTGAAGCCGAATGGTACGTGCAAATCCTGCTGCTTATCGAACCAGCGTTGCAGTGTGTCGTTATATCCACGCTTAATCCACTCGGCGCATACTTCCAATCCGTACTGCAGCAGCCAGTATTCGTGCCCACGCCACATTTTAACTGTAGGGTGATTCTGCCAGCCGTAACCGGGTTGCGTTAACGCGAGGTAGACTTGCTTTACCTCCACGCGCTGCTTGCCGAGGCGTTGGCGGTCGAGGCATTGCGCGCAGCTGGTGAAGTCAAGATGTGGTAGGAAAGTTTGCATAGGCGTGTTAACGATTCTCTGTCAAGTTACTGGTATGGGTGTTCAGCAGCCTGTGATTACGCTCTCGTTTGCGGAGTCGCGTTCGCGCTTCCATGGCATTCTGCAACGCGGGCACCGCGCGTGGTTGCTCGACGGATATTACGTCCAGTGACTCGGTCGGCGGGAAGCTGTACCTCATGTTGACCTTAAAGACAACGTGATCATCCTTGCCATAGATGCCAGCCCGGATGGCGGCACGACCTGGCACGCCGAATTCGATGTTGTCAGCCATTTCCCGCGCCGTCCCGGCCTGCCGGATACCAAACACACGGCAGATATTACGCAGCTCATCAGCCGTGTGTTTGCTTTCCCACCAGCTGGCGGGCATGGATGAACTCAACACGCTGGTCTTTGGCAGCAAGCGCAGGCGGGACACATTTCGCTTGGACGGCGTCCTCGATTGCATGCTGATCGGCGGCGGCGGGCGATGACGCTGTGGCTTCGGTTGTGGTACGGGACGTTGCGCCGCGACGGCACGCATGATGTTGATGTCGGGTTGCGAGGTCTCGGGTTCGGCAAATTCCGTCACCCCGTCCGTGAGCGCAATTTGCACACCTTCGGTTAAGTTAGAGAACAGTTCGTGTTGCATGACCTGCGTGGCCTCGGCTTTGGATAAGATGATTTGCATAGACGCGTAGAATAGCAGGCTTGCGAACACCTGTCAAGCTGATCGCACCGACATGTTCTGATTCCAGTCCACCATTGACGGCTTGAATCAGTCCACCGTAGCCCTGCGTGAGTAAAGCCTTGTAAGCCGTTCTATTTCGGCTCGTGTTGGTGTTGGGTATGAGGGGATGAACTTGTCGAGAACAAATGCGCCGCGCTTTCGTTTCATGCCTTTGTGTTTTCGTCTTTTCATCGTGTTGCCTCCCATTGGTCGCAGAGGGTGGTGAGTGCTTCGCGGTTGAAATCATTGTCAGGATACAATAACAGCGGGTCGCTAAGTATCTTCTCAATCGCCGTCTTGAGACAGCGCAGGGACTTGGGCAGGAGCGTACGGGAGGCGGCGATGAAAGGCATCGTTGCGTTGCTGGCAGTCAGGTGGAATCCGAGGGCGACGGTTGCTTTTCCGTCCAGCGCCATCACGGTTTGCTGTCCGGGGCGCTCGTCATATTCCCACGGCCCCGGCGTCGCCTTGTCCGCTAGCGCAAGCGCGGCGTCAATTTCTTGCAGCACGATGGCTGCGCGTTCGGTGATAGCCATAATGGGTAATTTGCCGCCAGTAGCGCAGAGATGTGCGAATGTTCTAAAATCAGATTTGTTCATATGTTTGATTCAAATTTCTGCGCTTCCCTTACCACCGCTTGACTGCACCGATGGTTCGAGGATGCCGTTGTCCCTCGGGTCAACCTCTCCGCGCAGCCTTGCGTTGGCGATGTCCAGTTCCGGCTTGTAGAACTCGTCACCCTTCAGCCTGTTCCGCTCCTCCGTGACGCGGGCGAGTTCATCTGCAAGCGCAGCCTTGTTGAGCGGATCGAGCCACCCTTCCTTAAGATACTGGTCCCTTCCGTTATTTGCACATTGCTGCGAGGCTTCGGCGAAACACACGCGGGCCGCATCGCGTTCCTTTTTCACAGCGTCCAGCTCTACGCGAAGTTTGTCGTAATCCTCGAGCCGTTGCCGCGACGGACTGCCCCCTTGAGGGCTTATAGCCATATCAGACGCGCAAAGCCAGCCGTATTCCTCATCAGTGATGAGGCCGGACCTGTGCAGCTCCGCACGTTGGTACCGCACGAGGTCAAATAGTCGATAACTCGTATTGATTTCTGCGCGAGCCTTCTTCAAATCTGCAAGTTCAGTCTCGCGCTCGGCAGTTGCTTTGTGCAGCGCGAGCAGGCTTTCGTTATTACGGTTAATATACTCGCGGGCCACCTGCTTCCAGTTATTGCGTTCGAGTTCGAGCCTCTCCGTAAGTTCGGCATCGCCAACCGAACCAAACGACTCTTGGCAGATGCGACATACCCATCTGCCTACCCATGCTCCGGGTCGAACCTCGGTATTCTTGTGACAAATTGGGCAGGTAGGTGTAGTCACTTCAAATCTTCGGGGTTAATGTTATTGACGTGCAAAAAGGCAAGGCAAATGGCGATTGGGAGCGTATCCGCCGCGAAGTACTGGCTGCGCTCATTGCTCCCTGCATTTCTCACGCAGATGACCCACCTATTGTCTGGACTGCGAGTAAGCTCGACAATCCTGCGAGCCTTATCTATCATCCAGTTCACGAGTTCGAGGGCGTCATCGGCAGCGGTAGTGTATAACGGAATGGTATACAATGGCTGAACGCTATGCGGTGAATTCGGGGGAATGACCAAGAACCTATAATTAGGGTGAACCTGCCACCCCATTAGCTCTGCGCACTTGACGCGAATTGCGTGTAGGTTCAGCTTCGTATTGGTGTTATTAGACATTGTCTCAGGTATTCTCAGGTATTAGGCGAGAAGTAGGCGTTCATTACGACTGTCTTTTCATTGACGAAGAGCGAACGGGTTAGAAGAAGTTTATGCCAAGGTGAGAACTCCCCTTGGGTAAGGGGATGAACGCTGCCGGGGTCAACGATGGGTTGTTGGTTGGATACGGCACGGCGAGATTATTCGAGGTTATTGGAGACGAGCGTGTGGAGAAAGGCCAGCCACATAAGGCGATGTGCGACCCGGCTTCGATCCGTGTGCACTTCGTTCAAGTCTCGCTCCCAGAATGACCCCACAGAACCGCGTACCGCGCCGGAATGCATGTGAAGCACGTCGGTATACCAAACCCGCATTGGGTCAGTCATATCTCTGCTAATTGCGCAGCAGGTGAAACATTCATTGTTGTCTTCCATCAGCTTAAGCGCAGATAGCAGTCGGCGAAGTTTGTCGCGTTTTTTGATGGAGGTGTGGGTGTTGGGTTTCATTGTGGCGAGAATTGCGGGTTGGCGTTGAGGATGGTGAGGGCAAGCGCCTTGGCCTCCTCCAAAGTCTTGCAGCGCTGCTTGGCCGTGCGCCAACGAAAGGCCGCGCCACCGGGCTCCGGCGGGGACCAGTCGGCGACCCGGACGATGAGTTCCTTATGGTTGCCTGTCTTCACATTGGCAGGGCGGTATTCGTCCTCGCAGGAAATGCTGGCCGCAGACTTCTGCGATTCAGCGTATTCGGCAGTGGGCCAGCTCCGGCGCTCGAAGGATCGGTAACGGCCAGTCGGAGCTTCACCCACGCGCCAGACAATCTTGATGGCGGGAAGGACGCGGACCTTGCCCAACGGGGCCGGGGTGACTTGATCGTGTTCGGATGTCATGGAAGGATAATAGCAGAAGAACGAACGCTTGTCAAGTTGCGTTCCTGGGAATATGGGCAACCTTGACAATACCGAGCTGTTTTCGGCACTCAGCATCACCGCCCGTGAACGCTGTATCGCTTACCTGACCTATGAGCAGCCCCGGTAGACTACGTATATTATTATGACCAAAATCGAACGCATCCAACAAGTCCTGAAAGACGCAGGAGTTTACCCTTTCAAGGTCGACAACGACTTCGGGAGGAAATCGCGCACCGCGCTCAACCAGGCCGACAGGGCAACGATCAAGCTCGTGCAGGCCGTCCTCGGGTTCGTAGGTAACGATGCAGATGGAAAGTGGGGTGTGCTGTCGGAGGGTCGTCTGCAGGCGGCGATTGCAGGAAAAGAAGATCCCACTGAAGCTCCACAGGGTGACACGCCCGCGCCGGTCCTGATTCCCGGTGGGCTGAACATGGGCGCGGATCACTGGCTCGTCGGCGTGTGGCGGCAACCGCTTCCTGGACGCGGAACCCTGCACCCGCGAGGCGTCCTGCTCCACTTCACCGGTGGGGCAGACGGGGACGGGGACATTAACGGGGATCACGTCAAGGACATTGATAGCGCAGCGGACGTGATGGCTGCCCGGAAGCTTTCCTGCCACTTTATCGTGGACCGGGACGGTACCATTGTGCAGTGCGTCCCCTGCAATCAGGTTGCCTCTCACGCAGGATTAAGTCAGTGGGTTGACCCGTCGGATGGGTCTTCTCATTCTGGTAATGAAGCTTTCATCGGAATTGAGCAGGCGAATGCTGGCGACGATATGGCTGGCGCTGGTTCATGGGCTCGGAAGCACGTTCCGGGATTCGACACAATCCACGCTACGCATTTTGCCGGAGCGAGCGAGGGCGGGAATGAGTGGGAAATCTTTTACCCTGCCCAGGTAGCTTCTGTCCTTGCTCTTACCAAGCTGCTGGTCGCCCATTACGGACTGAGCGACGTTACCGGGCACGACCGAATCACCAAACGCAAGAACGACCCCGGCCCGGCATTTGAGAAACATATGCTCGCCATCCGTGCTGCGTGCAACTTTGCCGGGATGCCGGGAGTTTACCGTTCGCCGCTGTAGACTGCCCATGCGGCTGCTTTGGATTATACTGGCCGTGAGTGGCATTGTGGCCGCATACTGGGCCGCAGTTGAACGGTTTAAGATGTAGGGTGCGTTCCTGACCGGATCGAAGCCGTAGCCGACAAAGCAACGCTGGAACGGGAACGGGTAGCAGCCGAACTGCTGGCCGAGTGTGGATATATGCCGTCGCAGGATGCCAAGGCTCTCATTGCCCGCATCCTCCATCAGTTCGAGGGTGATGGCACCTCCCCGCTGCTCCATGAGCTAAACGCCGCCGACTTCCTGCGCACTCCGCCAACAATGAAGGAGTTCATCGAGGACGACTACTACCTCGGCGTGGCATGCCGGTCCGACCCGGATAACGGGCAGGACGGCCTTTACCCCAAGTGGCGGGAAATGCTCCTGCGGGACTTCGGCCCGGAGTCACAGGTGCAGCAGCTGGTACTGACCGGTGCCATTGGTTTAGGTAAGAGCTTCATGGCGTCGGTCATCCTGCTCTATCGGCTGGCGTACGCCCTATGTCTGCGCAACCCTGTACAGTACTTCGGGTTGTCCGCTGCGTCCGCTATTACCTACAGCTTCTTTTCGGTGACGCAGGAACAGGTCAAGGATGGCACCTTTGCAGACGCCATCCGGTTCATGCGGCTTAGTCCGTTCTTCCGGGAGCGATCCATTACCCGGCTGGACCAGAAATTCTCCGGTATGCGCGTGGACATTGCCGGTAACCTTGCTATTGAGGCTGGTTCCAAAATTCATGAGGCGTTGGGGCGTAACGTGCTGGTTAGCTGCGTGGACGAGGTAAACTTCCGGCTAGAAAAGGATGCTGCCAAGGCTGCCCACGAGCTGGTTGAGGCTATTCAGCGCCGTATTACCTCCCGGTTCAAGCGAGATAAGGGCGAGGTGACAGGGGCCAGCCACCCCGGATTGCTTATCCTCATGTCATCGGCCAAGTCCGAAGATGACTTCCTCGTAGAATACGTCCGCAAGTACCGCAATGACCCTAAGGTCCGAGTATATGACTTCGCATGGTGGGAGGTGGTTGGCCCGGTTAAGATGTCGTACTGCGGCAAGACGTTCACCGTGGATATAGGGGATGCCATCGTGCCGCCAAGGATCATCGACGACCCCACGTTGGCGCTCGACGTGCCGCCGTCACGGCTTCTGTTTCCGCCCGTCGAACATCGCCCGGAGTTTGAGCGCGACCTGCCCGGCTCCATCCGTGACCTAGCCGGAATCAGTACGGGTCGCGTATCCAAGCTGTTTGCCAGCACCCTGCCAATCCTGAACTCCATATCGGACGAACTGGCTGATCCGATGCGTACGGACTCCATCCCACTTAGCGTCCGATCCACATCCAGCCAGATTTCGGACTTCGTAAACCTCGAACGGTTGCTTCAGCGCCGTTCGTCCCGTATCGTTCCAAGAAGGCACCCGGACGCCGGGAGGTTCATTCATCTTGATATGGCATCCGGAGCCATGGATGCCCTTGGGTTTGCCATGATTCACCCAACCGGTAACGCGGAAACGGACGTCATCGACAGGTTGACGCACCGGGTCGTTAAGTCCATGCGACCAGTGTTCGAACTCGACATGGCGTTTCGGGTGATCCGTAGTGCCTCCGGTTCCGACCCAGTCGACTTCGGGCGTATCCGGGAGTTTATATGGTGGCTCAAGAAGCGCAACTTCGACATCAAGATGGTTAGCTGCGACTTAGCCGCCATGTCACTAGAGATGCGAAACATTCTCGAAAGCAACGGGTTCAAGACCTGCTACACTTCCGTGGACCGGAAGAAGGATCAGTACGTGCAGCTCAAGCAAACCTTCGATGAGGGTCGGTTTAGCATGTTCCGACATGACTACCTCATGACCGAGCTAGAACATCTTGAGGACCGACCCGACAAAATCGACCATCCGGACCAGTTCATCCGAGTAATTCATAACGGCGTCCAGCTTCTTAATGTACCAGGTAGCAAGGATATGGCCGATTCGATTGCCGGTTGCGTCTTCAACGCCAGTCAGGACGACAGCGTCAAGATGGATGATTACACGCTGGCGCAGCGGTCCGAGGCGATCCGGCGCATGTCCGACCCGGCGGTGGACGCGTGGTCAAGCGAATTCGTCCGGAAGCCGGATGCCGTGCACACGATCTAGTCTGCCTAGTCTGCCTAGTCTGCCTTGTCTGCCAGCTCGCCAATGCGGTGTGCCAGCTCACTAACAGCATCAGCAATCTCGCCGAGCACGCAGTGCATTGCGCAGTTGTTGAAGTCCAGCGTGGATGCGTGGATGAGAGCAGCAACCAGTGCTGGGTTTGACGCGGCATATCCGGCACCAAACTGCCCGTTGATGGACTCGATGGCAGATGCGAGGTAGCTAGATGCGGTCATTCCGGCTTGGCGGACGGCGTCGTTGGCGGTGAGAGTTGGGCGATCCATAGGTCTGCAGGAATGCTGTTAACTATGTTAACCTTACTGGCTGTGGAAGTTGCGCACCGTGGCAAGGATGGCTTCAAACTTGACCAGCGTGTCAGAAGTACGCAATGTAGGAGAACGCCGAGGCGTAGGTTCCCGCCCGCCCCTCAGATATACAGTACTTGTGGATCGACAAACCCGCTTGCTGAGATTTGGAGACCAGTCTCTGGTACTCGTCGACGGCATTTTTCATTAGATTTTGCACAGGTTGGAGTTAGTGCGTGCGGCGCGTTGGCGGCGGCTCCTGATGCCCGTCCGCAGCGGCTCCACATGAAGGGCTGGATTCCGCGTTAGAGAGCTTGAGTGTTTCGAGTGCCCATCTTTCATGCGAACGCAACACGTCGGCGCGCGCTTGCTTGCTCTCCGCACTTTGCCGGATGCAGATTCCATCGCGTATCTCCCGCTCCATGCACTCGGCACAGCGCGCGCAGTCTTTCGCAAATTCACGAAGCTCTCTAACCATGCGCCGGAGCGAACTGCCCTCGCGCGTCTTGGGTGATTTCGTAGGCTTTTTCATGGGCAGTCGCTCAGCTTTTCGTTCGGGGAATCCCCGCCCATTTGTTTGGAGTGAAACGTCGAGTATTTGCTGCCGCATCGCGGACACGGAGCGTCAAATACAATGCTAAGGTAGCACTCGTCTGCCACACGCCATCCGCATTGACATTGCCACTCCCGCCGCCGGGGAATCCCCGAACCAAGCACTCCAGCGAACAAGCTCGGCGGGTTCGCCTCGCCTGCGGGCCGCGCTGGTTCCGCCGCTCCTGTCGCTGAGCTTGATTCGATGGACGAAGGGCGCGGCTCCGATGCGATCGCTGTTTCGAGGCAGCGTATTGCAATCGCGATCTCTTTTTGGGCCGTCCAGTTTTCATTCCATGCGGGCGCTATCAGTAGGGCGTTTCTCGCGTGCGTGAGCGCCGCTCCCGCTTCGTCCATCCATGCGCTGCACGGAACTGCCTCCGCATTTGGACGCGCCGCTCCGGGCACACCTTTATTTGCCTCAGCCGCAGCACACGCTTCAGCGTAGCCCGGAAAGTATTTCAGTGGATCATCGTCTCGTGCCATATTCGTAAGCGCGGGTCCGCAGCGGCTCCACATGATGGGCAGGTGGTCATGGCTTCACCGGGTATGCCGTCCAGTCCACATCGAAGCACGCTGCCGCGAGCATCTTCGCCAGCGGCTCCACCGTGGCGGGCCGGTAGCGGGCGATCACGGTCGGCCATCCCCTTACGATGGCTTCTATCGTGCATCCGGTGCGGTCAATTCTCCAGCCAAGGCCACGCGATTCTAGGTCCGCGATGATGTCGTCAACGGTTGGTGTGTCCATGGTTTTGCTTTGCGTCCGTTGCGCTCGGCTAAAACTTGGCAGGCTTCGATTTCGGTAACACCGTCCTCGGCAGTAATCCAGAATGCGTAAATCGGCGAGGGTTATGACGCGCCTGAATGCGGTTCAGGATGTTCGCAGTTAGCGTTTCGTCGGAGCCGTCGTCGTATACTACGGCCAACCAGTGATCCGCGCCCATATCGGCGTGAGTGTAACAGTGCCGCACAACACCATTGATAACATCACCGTTCGTGATGCTTGAGGCGTTCGTGATGCTTGAGGTTCTGGACTCTGCAATAGCAATAATCATACGCGGAGGAATGCTTTGTGGCGTGTTTTTGATATGGTTGAGGCACTCAAGGTGGCGATCAGGCGGCGAGGAATTGGTCGGCGTTCTTGCGGAAAAAGTCGCGCCCTTCGGCGGTCTTCTTGATAACAAACTCGCTGATCACGATGCTCGTGCGACCCGGCGCAATCTGCGCAATGTGGAACCCGCCGTCGCTCAGGCAGGAGATAAACGGCTCGAACTTGTGTAGCAGGCTCATGCCGCCGGACTCATAAACGTAATAGACGCCGTCATCAGTGAGAAAGGCAGCGGTAACGCCACGATCCCGGTGATATCCACTGTCGCAGTCCTTCACCTTGCGGGCAGCCTCTGCTGGGTTGTAGCTCAGATCGAGTGATTGGTTGGCGACCGCTGCGGCAACCGCTTCGGTGAGTGTCTTGAATTCCTGCGTGATTCGAAGTGTTTTGTTCATACTGCATACCTTAGCAGAAGAACGAACGCCTGTCAAGTACCTACTTCCGAGGCGGGTCCGCCGTGATGCGCCGAATCTCCTTAATCAGCTTGCCTACGCGCATCCGTAGCGGCTTCATCGACCGATATACAGCGGACGGCTCCTTCGGAAATATGGGGTGGCAGGACGAGTCAGCCTTCATTACACTGTTACTCCGTCAGATCCAATCAGCATGCACTGGTTCACCTCAAAACGAACCCGATGCACTAGCGGATCAGACTCGGAGCTCTGATCAAATGTTCCCGCAATAATTGAACATGGCCAGATATTGGCAAGATGCCACCCACCGATGACTGTCACCCCGTCTGGTCCGAGAGCAAACACCGTGGCACTGCCTCCAATACCTCCAGCTCCCTGTAACAGCCCAATGCTGCCGCCGCTTTGCATACTGCGTTGTCCAACCGACATATGCCACTTCCACATTACATCTAGCGCCGTGCTGGGGTTGAACATGATTAACTCTAGTTCTGCTGCATCTCCGGCACTAAGATTCTTCGGGTATCGAATCTGCTGGTTGAGCACCTGTATGGTTCCAGCCTCGATCTGAGACCCACCGGGGTTGAAAGTGCGCACTGCCCAGTCGCAACCACTCGCGCCGTCCCATAGACCGGAGCCAAGTGTTCCCATGGACTCAAACTCAATGCGGAATCGATGCTTCAGTGCTGGCTCGAATATGTTACCAAAGCCACCACCGCCTGGTACTAAAGTGCCAAATGGAGATTCAATAGCCATATCATTCGTGGAGTTGTGCGGTAACGCGAATCTTCCCCGCCTTAACCTGCTCGGTCAGCGGCTGCGCTCCGCTCGCGGCCTTGCGCATCCCGTGCACGGCCTTCACAGCGGGGTGGCTCTCCGCCACGGTGGTATTACCCTCGGCCTCAGCGAGGCCAACCGGTGTCAGAACCGTACCATTGTAAATCGTGGACGCGTCCGCACCTTCGGTTAGGCGTTTGCCAGTCGGCAGGGCGTCCTTGGATCGCAACACCCGGTTGGTTTCAACGAGGCTAACCCGCCCGGTCGCATGGATGCGATACAGGGACCGCATGGCGTTGGAAAGGCGCTTCATCTCCGGAATGAGCTGCTTGTGCTTTCCCTTAATGGCCATGCGCAGCTCCAGCAACATAGTGTGCTGAAGCGCCGTTACCGATTCCTGCCCGGTCGTGGCGATAGGTGGTGGCTGGTCGCCGTCTACTTCCACCTCCGGAGCGCCCTCTGGTTCTTCTGGTGGGAGACCAAGATCGTCACCAATTCCGCCACCTCCCATCGGCATCCCACTCATACCTCCGCCGCCTCCAGGAGCACCCTCCGGTCCGCCAACCACCTGTTGCACGGCGGCAGCCAGTTTAGCCACGTCTGCAAACTTGCGCGGAACGTGCAGGTACTCCCGGAACACGAGATCGATAATTTCCTTATTTGGAATGGTCAGCTTCTGACAAATGTCGGAGACCACGTTGGCAACCTCGGCCTGCTTCAAAATGGTCGCGGCCTTCACCTCATCCTCGATGGCGGAGATACTGCTCATCTGCACGGTTACCTTGTACTTGCTGGGGTCCTTGTCCTTGAGCACCATCTGAATATCAGCCAGCCGGGCGTATCCGCTGATGGCAGGCTGCCGGAGCACCCGGATCAACCGGGCAAAACGAATATCCTTGCTGGCAAGGGAGTTGTTGGCAAGGCTTCCGTCGTCTTCGCCGAATCCAACATAACTGCGCGGTACGCGTGCACCACCGAAGAACATCTTGGTCAACAGGTCAATATCTGGCACATCTGGCACATCGTTGGTACCCTGCATCTGATCAATCTTCGATTCGTCGCCGGTTGGCTTCGGGAAAAAGAGGATGGAGTCCATTGCCGGTGGGTTGAACCGGCTTTCGAACTTGTTTCCATCGAGCGCCATGGTGGATCGCAGGAAGTTCCTATAAATGGTCAGTGTATCCGACTGTTCTGCCGCTGTCTGTGTGCCGGTATCTACCCAGCAAATCCAGCGGCTTGGCATGGCGTGAAGTCTGTATACTACCATTTGATCCACCGAGAGCTTGATGCGACGGTAGAGCGTGAACAGGTGCTCCACCATGGACGTGCCGTACTCGGACTCCGAGGTTGTTCGGCTGGTAATGCGGCGGAAGTGGAGAAAGTCCCACGGTGGGAAAATGTTCTCAGACTTGCTGCCGGAGGTCAGGCGAACCGCTTGCTCAGGCATGGGTTCGTGCCCGGCCCACTTAAACCCCAGCAAGCGCTTGGTAGTGAGGTCGTAAATGCGGCGAATGTGCGAAACCGGGATCGGTACAATGTGCTCGATACCATTCGCCTCGGTACGCAGGAGCCGCCGAAAGCTGTTACCGAATGCAGCGAGGTCCCAGTGGATGGCATAGGCGTCATCGTCTGCATTGACCCGTTCCAGCATCTTGTTGAGATCTTCCTCCACCTCACTATCATCACACTCGTACCAGATCACCTTTCCGTTTGAAGAGTCTGGCTGCGTCGCTTCTTCCGCGTAAATGGCGAGAACCGGAGCAACAATCTCGTGCCCAGCCATTTCTTCCATTTCTCCAAAGTGCTGTTGTGGGTCCGAGTTCCGTGACGTCTGCCCCATGTAATACTCCTGCATCCCACCCTGCAACGGTGATGACAGGCCCGATTGCATCCTATTCACCGTCTCCCGTTCCTGCTTGCTGAGATTGGTTGGAGCCGGTTTAAACCAGCCACACAAGCCGAAAAGACTATAACTTTTGCCGAGATTCTTAGCCATACTTTTGTCGATCCGTGTTGAGAAGGTGCAAGTCGCCGCCAAAGTGGTACACTGCGCCGTTACAATTGTGACAGAGTGTGCGAAAACCGGCGGGGAAGTTATGCCGTTTCAACCACTTCGGTAAGCTAGCATCTCGTCCACTGCGTTGCTCCGCCCTGCCACCACCGTTGATATGATCAAAGGCAAGAAAGTGCGGGAGACTAATGTCACAGTTCGCGCACGCTGCGCCGTAATGGTCTAAGCACTGTTGCTTTATATCAAGTTGCCATTCGGCCATGCAACGATGACAGTATGAGTATCTGCCACTGCGGTTCGTTTTACATACCCAAAACGCGTCAATCGGCTTCAAAGAATGACAGCGGGAGCATAACTTGGTCTCCGGTGCCTCATACTGCGTGAAGTCTGTTGCAAATAAAAGCTTGTGATCCTGTTCCCACGTCTGCTGTGTTAGTTGCAGCACAGTAAGACTGTTGGTGCGCAGGCTGTTCAGTCCAAGGTTACAGTTCCAACACAGGAGTCGAAACCGCTCATGATCAACCGGGTTCCGGAGCAGCCACTGTGAAATGTTTCCGCCACCCCCAATTTCTTTCCAATGTTGTCGCCCGTCACCGTTAATGTGGTCAATGTTTATGAAGCGCGGGTATTTCTCCTTGCAATTCGCACAGCACCCGCCATATTTTTCGATCACTGCCAACCGTCGCTTGAATCGCATGTCTCGGCGGCAATTGTTACACCCCGGTTGCAAGCCGTCCGTATTTCCGGGGTCCGCAGAGTAGTCCGACAACGGGCGCGACACCTTGCATTTCGTGCAAGTTTTCATACCAGTTTCCACCTGCTGCATGATGGTGAGCTTGTGCCGCCGAGACGCGTAGTCTAATGATCCTCTAGCCTTTAATTTTTTAAGCGGACGCGGATCATCACCAAGGCCCATCGGGGTTAGTCCCACCTGCTTGGACTTTTCAACGTAATCTGCAACCACGGGGTTGGATAAGAGCGACATGCAAATAACTAGTTTTATGGCTCGAACCAACCTTGATTGCACAGAGAGATTTTTAGCCATTAGGTATTATTGGTGCTGCTTGGTGCTGCTTTTACTCGTCTTTGCATCCCACTCCTCCCACGTGCGCGTTAACACGGCTTCATCGTAGGGGAAGGTTGCATCGTAGGCGGCGGAGCACTTATACAGGAACGATTCCAGCGCCGCATCATCCTTAAACTGTGCTGGATCGAGAGGCTTTCCGAAGTAATGGTCGTCCGAGTTCAGGCCGAGCGTTGGGTCGGCAATCTTGCCATCAATGATGCAAAAGGCGTGTACTGTCCGGCAGGTCCTGGTACCCCAGTACTTGCCATTGATATCGAAATTCACAACCTGCTGATAGTTGTGGTCCCATACCACGCAACCTCCGTATAACTGGTAACGTGGGTCGAACCTTGCCAGTGCCAGCGCATTAGCATAACATCGCTTGGGCACGCGCGGCGTATCGTGCTCAATCTCAACATGTGGTAACGTCAGTTCTTCCCAGTCTGGTGGGAGTACGTCACACGCATTGCGGTGCACCTTCAGCCATAGAGCCACTTCCCGGAACTTCGGGTTAGGAACCGCTGCTTCGAGCAGTGATATGAAAGTGGCAGGACGCATACCCAGATAATTAGGGAGTGCGGCCAGCAACCGCGAACTTCAGATTCTGGATAGGATCACCCATGCGGTGGTGGCAGCTGCCGACCCCGCCGCAATAGCAATGATCACTCTGGCAATGGTGGCGTACCCGGACAGCCACCCACCAATTAACGGGATTCGCCACACATCGAACTTCTGCAGTACGCTCCAGACGAGGGCTGCGACCGTCACGAAGATAATTATCAACACGGCATGGCAGAACCTGCGCAATGCTGCCATCTTCGCTTCCAGTTCCAATACTTCCTGCCTCAGTCCGCTAATTGTACCTTGCAACATTTTGCTCTCCAGCTTGCTGGTGGCAGCCGCCGTGATTGCAATATTAGCATGCGCCTCTGCGTCTGCCGCCCGCTTGCCGAGTTCCACGTTCGCCTGTACGATAATATCCTGCTGCCGGTGCGCTTCCGCAAGTGCATTGCGCATACCGTCAAAGATGCGGGCCACGGTTTTCGGTGTGAACGTGGAAAAGTCAATGGCTGGCATTGGTGGGGTTGGTTCCTGTGCAAACGCACCAGCCAGCGTGAAGAAGATCGTGATAATAATGGTGAGCATCCGCACTCGAGCCGGAGCCCTGCCGAGGCGATATCCACAGTTGCTGCAGTAGTCGCCGGACGCGTGCCGATATCTACAATTGCCACACATTATTGATTCCTCCGTTGCATCAGCCATTTGAAGTAGCCTTCAAGGATGGCCTGCTTGTGATCTGCCACATCGAGGCTCCGACCCTGATGGTCTGCTGCTTTAGCGATGGTTCGGCTAAGCTCCTTAATCTTCTTGGCATCCGCCCTGGACGCCCGGCTTGCCTCATTGATGCGTGCGATGTTCTGTTGCAGTACTGCGGTTTCAGTTCCGCCCGTAGTACGACACCCAGCCAACCCCATGGTTAAGATAATAATATAATGCAGCTTCATTGGTACTAGAACGCTTTTAGGGCTTCACCATC
>Ga0194048_10000480_pt1 | contig 19443 bp, 20 predicted proteins | sample JunL225m_MetaG_FD_161685 | JGI IMG/M metagenome (GOLD analysis project Ga0194048, IMG submission 161685) | Anoxic zone freshwater microbial communities from boreal shield lake in IISD Experimental Lakes Area, Ontario, Canada - Jun2016-L222-5m | ecosystem: Environmental > Aquatic > Freshwater >...
AAGGCAATGTACAGCGCTTTCACGCCCCGGCATGGTCACTCGGTAAAGCTCATCAACCAGGAATTTGAACTGCTCCATGAACTCCTCAACGCCTCCGCAGTTTCCCATGTCCTGCTCATCATTTGAGTATGTGAATAAGTCGGCGAATGGTGGAGAGAAAACGGAAAAATGAATAGACTCGTCTTCCATTTCCTTTGCCACCCTGACGCAATCGCCGTGGTGAATTGTCCAATTAGTTTCCGCAACGGTGTTAATATCTGTCTTCATCTTGATTTCGTGGTCGTTTGTCGCTCTAAGCGCCTGCGCTGCTATTTTCATTTCTGCCCTCATGCCATCGTGAGCAGCTATCTTAACTTTGATCGTCTCCAGAATTGCGCCTTCTGTTTCCGCTTGAACGATTACCGCTCGTACTGGCAACTTTTGGCCGAATCGGTAGAACCTGCGCAATGCCTGATATAGGTCTTCAAACGAATAAGATAGTCCGACGAATGCCGTATTATGGCAGTGCTGCCAGTTAGACCCGTAGCCAAATATTCGCGACTTGCTAATGATGACTCGAATCTTTCCGCTGATAAAATCTGCTCCAGCTTGGACTTTGAATTCTGGCTTGTGATCCCCTCGCACTTCCACCGCATCAGGAATTGCGGCAACCAGCGCGTCTGCTTCATCATTGGTTGAACACCATACCGCCCATTGCTCATCGCATGAATTAACCACGCCAGCGAGAGCTTCAACGCGAGCGGTTAGCGTGTGCTTTTTCTCTTTGTTGATAGTCGTCGCGCTCATCGTAGTCATGCGGAAAAGCTGATCGTCGTCGCGGCCATTTACCTGATCAACCTCCACCACGATAGTTTCCATGTTCAATGGAGGTAAAGTGTAGCCGTCATCTGAAAACCCAATGTCAGATGGCTTTGAAATGCAGATTGCCCACGTTGATACCCACTCCCAAAACTTGCCAACTGAGTGGCGCTTGAGACGCCATTCCCCAGTATCAAAGGTATCGTTGATAAACCATGTAGCGAGCATTTGCGCCGACGTACAGACTCCCAAAAACTCAGCGTGTTGTCCTAGCTCTGTCGGATCGTTTGGCGATGGCGTAGCAGTGCCACAAAGGCGATAAGGGGTGTGTCGAAAAGCTTCGGTTAAAGCGATTCGAGTCTTACCTTGAAACGATTTCAGAATTGAAGACTCATCCAAAACGATGCCCACAAAAAGAGAAGCATCAAGCTTGTCGAAGCGGTCATAGTTGCAAATAAATATACCCATGTCAGGGATTGCGCTAGTGTCCTGAATTGGCGTGACCGTGATTCCAAAACGCTCGCCTTCTGCAACTGTCTGCATAACGACATTCAAAGGCGCAAGGATCAGAACGCGGCCCGAAGTGTGCAAAACAACTTGGCGGCTCCATTCAAGCTCCTGGATGGTCTTACCAAGTCCGCAGTCTTCAAACAATGCCATGCGTCCTTGCTTCACTGCGATTTCTACAACGAATTTCTGCCAGTCAAAAAGGGCATCAATCATTCGCACTGGTGCGAATCCTTTTGCTGCTTCCCTCTTGATTTTCGACTTCAAAAAAGAGTCGTATTGAGTTAGGTCTAAGATCATAAATTATTCGTTATCTGTTCTGGTGATTTCGTTTTCGTCGCACATGTCGCAAAACCAAGCTCCGTTGATCCACGTGCGCTTGTGGTCGCAGTCGCAGAAGGGGCAGATACAAGGCTCGTTGTGATGAGATTCGTTGTGGATTTCTTGGAGCTGGAGGGTGCGGGTCATGTTAGATGATGTCAGCCAGCGTGATCAAAGGGATGATTTCGGGAGTGACCGTGCGCCGTACTTCCACGATATGCAGAGGCTTCTGCCATTTCTTCGACTTGTCGGCAGTTAAGCATGTGCAAGAGTCTTTCCAAATTTCTGCAATGTCTTCACGAATAGCCTTCTCCGCCGCTGCTTGCGTTGGATATGGGCCTGTAGCCGTATAGGTTCCTTCTGACATTCCCGGCGTATCCGTGTCGATAACCCAAAATTGGGAACGGATTTTAGATACTTGTTTTTTAGCCATAAGTCTGATTGATTGAAATTTGCGCGTTGCAGAGTCGCGCCCCTCCTGGCCGATTACGTTCGGTCCCGTCTTACCGAAGCCTCTTTCCTTGCGGCTGGCACGCGGTGAAATTGTGATGAACTAGTACGTTGTGAGTTTCTAGCTCAAAATGGGTGAGTGGCGAGTTGATAGAAGAACCAAGCGACTCCAGCGAGTAGCGCCAGATTTTGCAGAATCGCGGTGATTGCCAGTGACTTCGTTTTGTCGCTCGGAAGGACAAAGCGCGGTTGGTCGTCAGGTAGGAATAGCTGTTTCATGATTTCTTTCTCCTTCTCTCGATTGCTGCGAATGCGTGATAGGCTATGTGTTCTTTGTCCGCTGGAATGACTTTCTTTTCTACGAGGTAACGCACCTTGTCGGCTAGACTGCGGTTCTGCATTTGGGCGATTAGTCCGTCATACATCGGCTTCCACTTAGACCGAGACTTAGCCTCTGGCTCTGTGCCGTTGGCTTCTTCTAGAATTGCGCTCCAGTCACTCATAAGCTTTTGCTTTTTCCTCCCGCTTCTTGCAGAACTCAACATAGTCAGGAATGTGTTTCCGCTCGTACTCGCGCCATTCTTCAAGCGATGAATGCTCGTTCGGTTTGCCGCGATAGGCTACAATGCAACCTAGCAGTGAGCCAAACATAAGGCCAGCGATGCCAATAAAGCCCCATTGATACCAAGCGAAGTAGTTTAGAATGTCGCTCATTTCGTCGCTTCCCTCCATGCTTGGATTTCCATTTCTGTAGCAGAGACTACAATGCCTCTTTCTATCGCGTAATCTCTCCAACTTTGAAGGCATAACGACATACTTTTGCCAGCCTCCAAAGCAGTGACGATCCTTTGCAGAGTCTCGCCGTCTATCTCTGGCTTGAATCCGCTGTCTAACTGTGCGCGGAGTTGTTCAATCAGACTCATGCTACCGTCCCTCCTTCTTGCTGAGAGAAATTCAGAAGCGCCAGAACCGTATCAAGCGCCAGCGTTCTTGATGCTTTGTACTTTTCATGACTGGTAGCGATGTACTCGCGCAACTTTTCAACCGATCCGGTAAAGCAACCGCAAAAGAGTTCGATGTCTGAATCCGGCCTTTTGATCGCGGTCAGCATCCGCCCGCATTCACCGTGAGCCATGAAGCCAGCTTGAGCCCAATTATCTACAGCGCCGGATAGGTTAGCGCCGGACAGGTCAGCGCCGTACAGGTTAGCGCCGGACAGGTTAGCGTCGGACAGGTCAGCGCCGTACAGGTTAGCGCCGTACAGGTTAGCGCCGTACAGGTTAGCGCCGGACAGGTTAGCGCCGTACAGGTCAGCGCCGTACAGGTTAGCGCCGTACAGGTTAGCGCCGTACAGGTCAGCGCCGTACAGGTTAGCGCCGTACAGGTTAGCGCCGTACAGGTTAGCGCCGGACAGGTCAGCGCCGGACAGGTTAGCCTTTGCCACCATCGCAGCTTTCACGGCCTCTCCGGTGTTGGTGTATTCGCCAGCGTAAATAACTGCGCCTGTGAATCGGTTTTTGATTTCGATGCTCATCGGTTTATTGGGCTGGGGTTAGGGTGGTGATGGCATTGGAAGTTCCCAAAAGCTGATCAATGTTGAGATAGCGGCGAATCCACTCCAGACCCTTCGAGGTGAATCGCGTCTGCTTGAAAGCGTATTCATTTGCCTCGCCTGTCTTAACTTCAAAGTAACCAGCATCCAGCCACTTAGAGTAAGGTTGCAAGGTGCCATTCTCGCGGAAAAGTACGGAACCAAGGCAAAGGTCAATGAAGGCATTTTGCTTCACACCGAGTATCTTGGCAGTCTCGCGGACACCGAACAGTCCGGCAGCTTTGACGAACCGTTCAACGTATTCCACGGCGGGGCGTTGTGCCTCAACGGTGAGCTTGAGTTTTTCGGTTTCCTCGTACTTGTCGGCGAGTTGGCGGAGAGCGGCAGCGTAGTCTTGAGGGAGGATCGCGACTGAGGCGACTTGGTAGCCTCCCGTCTTGCGTATCGCTGGCAGGACTTCGGAAGTGACCCACTTCTTGAACGCCTTGGCTTGTGGCTTGCGGGAGCGCAGAACCAGGGAGTACAGGCCGGACTCGTTGATGATCGCGAATTCTTGAGGGCCTCCAGGGGTGTCACTAATGGTTACACCCTTTTCATCGTCTTCCAGGGAGGTGATAGCCTTCCGAGAGTTGGAGTGCTCAAGCACCGTGCAAACATCGGAGGCAATGAACCATGGCTCACCGTCGCGGCTGATTGCGCGGAGTTCAGCGCCGTTGAAGTTGAAAGGCGTGATAGTCATACTACTTGGCTCCTTTCTGTTTGGTTGGTTTGAAGTCAGGAAGGATCGAGCGAGCGTGAGCAATGGCGGCGTATGCGAGCTGCGCCCGCTTTGATCGGCCTTGCAGTTTTGCGGCTGCACGCAGCACTTGATCGGACTCGGAATCTAGTTTGACTGTGATATAAGGCATTGTGGTGTGTGGTTGGCTTTTCGTTTGGCGTATATACGGATAGCACAAGCGTATATACGCAATCAAATCTTTTCTTGATTATTTTTTGATGCGGCGTATATCCGCTACATGAGCGGACCACATGACCCCACTAAAAAGCTTGTCACCTTCTGGGCATCAGAAGACGAGAAAGCCTTATTGCAGGCTGCATCCAGAGCGGCGGGATTCGATAATCTAGCCGATTATTTGCGGTGGATTGCTAAGGCTCAACCGATGCCAGGTCAGCGCCCAAAAGCCTCAAGCGATGCAAAAAAACAGTCCACCAAACGCAAAACCCGTGAATAAATCGCGCTCGAATTTCCTTCTCTTGTCCGGTCTTCTGATCTTGCTGATTGCATGGGCGACAATAGAGCTTGGTGGGTGTCATCTGATTGAGAGTATAGACGTTGAGCCGCGAGGTGAGAGGTGAGAGGCAACGCGGCCACGTTAATACGCCGAGTGGCGGAAACCATTACAGACAATTTCGGAGCGAATAAACGGTGCATTGTGCTGATGTACAAGCGAACAACAAAGACACAACAATCGGCGGGTATTGCCTGCTAAATAAACATCTAGCTTGACGGCTGAAAACACACCAAAATAATTATGGGACTCGATACTACACACAATTGTTGGCACGGCCCTTACGGGGCTTTTCACAACTGGCGATGCAAACTAGCAGAGGTTGCTGGTCTGCCTAATTTGGAATTAATGGACGGCTTTTGGGATGTTTTGAAGTATGACCCATTGCATTTATTATTACGCCACTCTGATTGTGACGGCGTAATACCTTGGGCTCAATGCGGAGAGATTGCCGATTCAATGGAAAAGTTGCTTCCTTTGCTTTGCAATGAGGAGCGGTGGAAATGGCTAGACCTAACGCAACAATTTATCAATGGATTACGCCTCGCCAATTCAAAACAAGAGGATGTAGAATTTCATTGATTGCCTGCCAGAAAAGAAAAAAGTTGACATGAAAACACTCGAAGAAATCGCGGCTGTCAGGGAGATGATGAGGGTAATCGACCAACTAACGGCCTCGTTGAAGCGTCTTGACACAGACCATCGGCGCGGCCTTATCGTCGCCCAAGCGCAACACGTTACGGACGCCTTGAATGCAGCCCTAGCCCTAGCGAAAGGAGCGAAGGTATGACACTTGAAAAGCTGATCGAGAAAATCGAATATTCGCGAGACCATCACATGGGTGAAGTGGTGCCGTTGCATATGATCGTTGACACGTCACATGCTGCGGCAATCCTCCGCCACCTCAAGCGAGCCCAGCGGATGGAGAAGGCTTTAATCAGCATCCAATTCAAGCTGGTCAATGCTTCAGACATGAGAACTACAGCCGAACAAGCCCTGGAGGCAAAGCCATGAACACGCCGAGAACTGATGCTGATAAAATCCTTGCTAGCGATTGTGACGCCATACTACCAGTCGTTCCTGCTTATGTTTGCGGGCAGATTGAAACCGAGTTAACCGAAAATTGGGTAGTGGGCTACTTTGAAAATAAATCGCAGAATCTGCGAAATAGCATTTGACTGTCTCGCAGATTCTGCGAGAGTGGTGGTGTCAACGAAACCAACCACACCGAAAATATGAAAACAAACTTTCACATTATCCTTTCCACAACCGGCGAAGATTTATATCTCACCGCCAAGCGTACATGGTCAAAAAGCTTTTCTTCCGCGAAGAAGTTCAAAACAGGCAAGGCTGCTAACCAGTTCATGCGTCGCATTGTAAGAAACAATGCGTCACCTGAACCAGCAACCAACGGTCAAATTGGATGGGAGGAATCGGTGTGACCTTCGCCGAACAACTGAAGGCAGAGCGCCTTCGCCTGGGGCTGACACAGCCTCAGGCCGCTGAAGCCCTGGGGCTAAGCAACCGAGTGTACTGGGATTACGAAAACGGAAAGTCAGTCCCGGAAGGAATTACACAAGAGGGCGCACTTGCCCGTCTCGCCAAACTGAAGCCCAAAGCAAAGTAGCCCACTACCCCAAAGGGCAATTGGTGCATCCGGCCACCCTACCCACGCCGCCCACTTCACGGCAAGTGCAAAATCACCGCGCCTTCCTCAACGCCTCCCGCAAGGCTTCAACCTCCGCATGTTGATAGCGACGATGCACTGCCGCGCTGTCATGGTCAGTGACCATCCGCGCAACGTCTCCAGATACGCCCGCCGCAGTCAGTCGCGAAACCATCGAATGCCGGAAGGAGTGGAAGGACACCATTGCAACTTTCCGCGCTTTTCTCTGGAGGTACTGCGGGTCAATTTTCGCAGTCTCAAGCCATGCTATGAAGTCCATGGAAATGTGACCGTAGGCATTCCCTCGCTTCCGTAGCGGCTCCATATGGTCGGCTTGAATCAGTCGGCAGAGGTAGCAAGGAATCGGCAGCACCACTTCACGCCCACGGCCCGACTTTTTAGCGGGCCTGATGCTCAGTAAATCACCTTGAACGTTGGCGCTTGTGACGTTGAGAAGATCCTGAATGCGGTGGCCCGTGTGCCAGCCGAGCAGCGCCAGGGTGAACCAGTCCATATTTCCAGCTCGTTTCATCGCCCGTAGCAGCTTCGCGCAGTCGTCGCGGCTGATTGTGCCCTTGTTCACCGCACCCGCCTGTCTCCGTTCGACTGCATGGGTCGGATTGCCTGCCCGATGACCGAGCGCGATTGCCCGTTGAAAGAGTGACGAAAGGAAGGTCATTCGGTTGTTTGCCGTCGTCACCTCCACGGACTCCATGCAGTGCGCGTAATAGGCTGATGCGTCGCTATGTTGCCATGTGTCGCAACCGTTCGCGACTTTGCCTTTTGCCCAATCCCTGAAGGCGTCCCAATGCGCGGAATACTTCTTTCGCGTGCCCGCTGCTATCCCTGGTGAATCCATGATTTGTTTCGCCAGAACCTCAAGCGACGGAACGGTTTCGAGTGTGTGCATTCCCGCAAGCCTGAGAATATCGTTAACGGCAGCGAGCGCCTTGTCTCGCGTCATGTTCCCGGCTTTACACTGCGCCGACAGGCCTTCAAGAGTGGCAGCAATACCAGCGGCCTTGCTCTTGTCCGTTTGTCCTGTCGCTACGGGTTTCCATTCCCACTTGCCAGAGGCAGCATTCCACGCCCGTATTTTTGCGCTCCAGAGGTCGGAGCCCTTGCGTTTGTAGAGTGATGCCATGCGTACCAAAAATTGCACCAAATGCAAATTTGTCACATTGAACCACAAATTTGTTAACTTTTGCCACAAATACTACGCAAATAAGGCTTTTAGCGCCATTAATCGCAGTGATACACAAGCAAAAAACAGGGTGTTTTAGAACATCATGATTTCCTCTGAGCTACCATTTCACTAGGTCGGCTCATACGGTCGCACCAAAATTCGCACCATCGAGCACGATTTGACAAAGTTAACAAAGTTGACGTTTTGGGGCTAGAGAACTGGCAGAATCTCCACCGTCACTTTCTGATCGGTGCGGACTTCCAGCGCCTCCGCAAGCCCAGGCGACATGTCAACGATTCGGCCAGTCCTGGAGTTTGGCCCCCAGTCTACAGCCCACGCTTTGACGCTGTGACCATTTGCGGACACGGTGACAGGGTTTCTCTTGAGCCAAGCGCGTGGAGTGGTGACAGGCAGGCAAACGCCAAGCCCAGGTTTTACCGTGCTTCTGTCGCTGTCCTTGTATGCCCAGCGCATGGCCACGTAATAGGCTTTCGGGTTGAGTCGTCTCGCTGTGCCTGTGGTGCCTTGCGGTTGGCGTTCCAGGAACAGCCCTTTCGGAGCCGTGGAAACGTCCTGCCGTTCGTATAGGGCCAGTTCTTCAGAAGGACTTACGCCCGTGTCATCCGGCCCGCCGAACGTTGAACAGGTGCCAGTGATGGAAAACGCGCTCATTTTGCCGCGATTGGTGCCGACCATTTCGAGAGCAGGAACTCAGCGACTCCGCCAGCGAGAGAAACGCAGAAGGCGACCGTTGCGGCGTCGTCGGTAATGATGCCAAGCGTTTGCAATTTGACCGTGATCAGAGCACCGCCAACGCTGGCGTACTTGGTCACCTGTCGCAGAATCCACCCCTTTTGAGTGGAGATTAACGTGTTGAGGATGCTCATAGGAGTGAGGTCTATTGGCTTGTTTTCGGCCCTCTGCTTTTCCAGCATCCGGCCAAGCGTTCCGTTATTTAGTGGCATTGAGATCATTCTTGATGGTCACAATGTCGTGCCCAGCCTTGCCGAGCCCCGCCAAAATTTCCGTAAATGACTGAGTGTTGAACTGTTGCGAAGTCACTTCCGTGACGACCTTGCCGCTGTCAGTTCGGGCAATCGTGCTTGTTTTGGTGGATGTGCAAGAGGCGAGCGAAAGGGCGATGAGTAGGGCGGTGGTTTTCATGGTATCGGTAGGATTGAAAAGATGCCTTTGAGAACGCTGACTGTCTTATCGGCCGTCGATTCCTTTTGCTCAATAACAAGCAGGATTGTCTTGTCGTAATGCCTTTCAGTCTGAGACGCGCAGGACGAAAGTAGAACGATGGCTAGGAGTGTTTTCATTCGTCCGTCTGGTTGGAAGCTGTCTGTTGCTCCTTTGGCTTTCCGCAAAGTAATGTAGGAGGCTCATCAAAGATCCATCGCCCATTTACTTTGCGCGGTGGAGGGAATAAAATTTCCTGCTTTATGTATCGAGTAATCGTTTCTGAATCTACACCCAATGCTAAAGCCACATCTGAAATTGTCAGGAAAGACTTCGTTGCGTTTGGCGCTGGCGCCCATGCTATCCCCATTCGCTTCTCTATATAGGTGACTCGCGGTTTAAGGTCGACTAGCGTGTCGTGATCCTTCTCTTGTCGCGCTAGATACCATCCCATAATTCCAAGCAGCACAACTGAGAAGACAGGGGCAACTCTCAAGCCGAGGCGAAATAGAATCGCGTCGGTATTAGAGACGGTTAACGTTGTTGAGTCGTCGTCTCTGCGAATTGCTGTCATGGCCTGCTAGTCATTTGATTGAGAATCTGTGATTCCGCAACTTATCAACCAAATTCAGCTAGAGCAAGCGGGAAATAAGATGCCCGCCCTGTTGAATTAGAAGCACTCTTTCGAGTGAGTGAGCCTCTCATGGCAAAATCAACAGAGCGGGCAAGCACCATGTCAGAGGCTTGATAGTGCCAAAAACCCTGCAAAAAGGCAAGGAAAATCAATCTGATCGCTATCACATACAGTGTAGGATTTCACAAATTTGTTAACTCGCTCCCAGGTAGAAAGTCAAAATTTGTCAAATAATGCGTGATATACAATTTTGCTTGATTGGTTCGGTTAGTTGCTCAATACTTCACTAGCTCGAAAGGGCCGCTTCTGACGTGGAAATCAGAGCAATCTGGTTTCAGTCATTAGCCAAAAGCCGGATTCTGCTTTCCACGTCGCAGATCCGGCTTTTTTGCGTTCTGATTCTTGGCCTACTCAGTAAAAGAGGCCAGCGATTACCGAGAGGATCGCAACGCGCACATGCAGGCTGTGAGAGGTCAGTGCTCCGTACCGCGTCAAACGTACGGGACTCGTTGGGGGCTTGTAGCCGATTGCGAGGATAAACAAGTTTCGGCGGTTGCTCCGCTTTCCTTCATGATGCCATGAGGGGAGGGGGAGTTATGAGATAAAGGGTTTTCCGGCAGACAACGCAAACGACAGAGAGACAAGATTATGGGCATGTTCGACAACATTCATTACAACGGCGAAATCTACCAAACCAAAGATTTTGATTGCCAGATGGCCCGCTATTTCATTGAGGATGGAAAGCTATTGAAAGCCATTGGCCATCATGAAGACAAATCGCCAGCTACAGCTTGGGGAAAAGCCAATCCCGGTAAAGAGTTGCCGCCTGAACTCAGCGGACTTTCTGGAATGTGCGGGTGCATGGCGTTTGTCCAAACAGGCAAGGAGCTAGAAGGCTACACTGGCGAGGTTGAATTCTACGGCGACTCTGGAGAATTCACGGCGAACTTCAAAGACGGCATTTTGATTTCGATAACGCCAGAAGAACAACCCAGCTAACCAACAATTCAACAGAGACAAACTTATGATTCTGGAGGATATGAAATGAACGACCGATCATTTCTAGCATGGATTCACGAACGGCTTGAATTCCAATATGGAGACAACGCGCTCTTGGATCACATGCACAAACTTAGGGCAGTTATTGCCTCTATTCCAGAGAAGCAGGACACGCCGAATGTAACATTGTGGAACTCTTTGGAGCAACAGCGCGAAGATTTGAAGATACCTTATGCCTAACAGCTTACCATCCGCAACGGTTACGACTGCTCCCGGCTATTGGCGAGAGTATGCGAATCCAGAAAAGCAGCACTACGTAACGAGCGGTCAGCACGTGGAGCCGCTATTCCGTGGGTCTGACCAAGACGGATTCGACACGTACCACATCATTTGCAAGTGGGGCCAGATCGAGCTTGCGATTAAACGGGAGGCTTTGAGACTCACCAACTGTCAGTAGGGCCCGACTGCTTCCCAAATTGTTTTTGCCAAAGCGCCCCGGTACCGGCGCCAGAAAACAAGACGCCCATTAAAATCCCGTCGCCGCCCAAAACAAAAATGGAGGCAACTACTCCGATGATAAATACGAAAACATGAACAATCACATCCGTGATTGTCGAGTCTCTGGCTTTTTGGTTGTCCATGGTAGAAATTCCAATCTCAGCGCACTTTACCAACAGGCAAAGTTTGACGCAAGCCGGGAATTCCTGCTTTTAAATAGTCTGGTAATTCTTTGGCTTTGCGCCTTTCTACAGAATCTGTGTCTTGCGCAACTTCGATCAAGCCACGCGGAACAGCGATACCTTGAACGAGATTACCAAGCGCCCTTGTCTGTTCGCCTCGATTTCCACTAGCAATCTTGGATAAATCAGCGGGCGACCGCAGGAAAGGAGTCTGCCCAGCGATCCCAAGGAAACCTTGCGCGGCGCCACGAATAAAACCTTCAGGATGGCCTTTTAGCATGTGGTCTGCCACTTTCCGAACTGTCGCGCCCGCCGTAATCATTTCAGCAGCCGGATTATGCAGAAGGAAATGAGTGTGTTTAGCGCCAATATCGCCAGGGCCTAAATCATCGTGCTTTCGCTTCTCTCCAGCTTGATAGTAGCCTCCTGCGATTTGTGGGGCGAGGTAACCAAGCAGTAGAAGTCCAGTGCCTACAGTGCCTTGTTTTAAATGCCTCATGATGGCGTCGTGTTCCGCTGGTGATAAATCGTTTAGGCCGCGCTTGATTGCGCCCCTTAATTCTATAGCCCCTCGAATGATTCCGACTGGAGTACGGTTGATTGCTTCTCCAATGAAGTTTGATGGAACGGTTGTGATGGGTAGCGCGGCCTTCGCCACCACGGCCAAGCCGCGAGCAATCGGGCTTTTACTATTCTCCCACGTTCTGACGGCAGCTTTCCATCCATCTGTCGCAACGTTCTTTTGTTGGAAGATAGCGGCATTTGCGTCATGGTACGCCTCCATTGCAATTCTTTGCTGAACGAATGGGTTCTTGATGTCTTCACCGCTTGCGTCTGCATGAGCTAGTCGAGTTTCAAATGAATACCTCCATTCTGATTCTTTTGCCGATGATTTGAGCCAAGTGTGCAAGCCGCCAAGGAAATCGGCAACAGGCTTTCCGGCAAAGTGTTCAAGATTGTGGAAATCAAATTTGCCGCTGTGCGCGTCGGCAGGCGTCTGTCCTGTTTTCAGGATCTTCCCGGCATTGCGCATCATGATGTCAAATCCCTCTGAAATTGATTTTACTTCAAGCGAGAGATTCAACCCGCCGCCATGTCTTGGGGCGCGTGCCGCCACCTCGGAAATTAGTGGCAACCGCTTTAATGCGGAGCCTGCTAGCTCATCCATTGGCCGCAAGATATGGCGAGCCATAGCGGCAGCAAAGAGTTTTCCAATGACATGGTATCCCGACAACAGGTTAATTCTGCGCCAGCCAACAAAAGCATCCGCCACCTTTTGAGCGTCGGAGCGATTCGCCATCTCGATTTTCTTCTGTTCGCGAGCCAATTTATGCTTCGCGATTTGATGCTCGTATTGCGCTTTTTTAGTGGCATCCTCAAGCGCCAAATCTTCCTTGGTCTTCTTGGAAAAGTCGCCAGTCCGTAGCTTCTGCTCAATGTTGTATGTGCTCTTGGCTAAGCGTTTACGCATTTGCTCGTTAGCTATCTGTTCCGGTGTTCTACGTGGAACTTTTGCCTCGCGCATTGCGTCACGGATTCCGCGCAATGATTCAGCCTCTGCTCTGAGTGCTCGGAGCTTGGCGTTTGGAATGATTTTGTCTGGCCTGACTCGTGCTTCGCCTGCAATCTCCTTTTCAAGGTTTGCTAGCGTTCGTTCTGCCATCTTTTCGGCGTTTGCGGCTCGTTGCTCTGGCGTCAGCGGATCGCGGGTTTTTGGGTCTTTGGGGCGCAGGTAGTTCAACAGTTCGCTGATTCTGTCGTTTTCAGCCTTGATGAGCTTAGCCTCTGCAGACATTGGGCGCTTAGGCTTGTTCGGGCCCTGCTGCTCACCGTCCGCTAGTTGGCGCTTCAGTTCTGCCTGTCGATTCGTGAGTTGTGCAATCTGTCGCTCGTTGGCTTCTTTGGCTGGAATGCCGGAAGACTCACGCAGCCGCTGGAATTCATGTTTCGCAATTGCCGCTTGTTCCCTTGCTGCTTTGGTGACTTGATCGGCATCGAATGTAGTTTTGGCACGTCCAAAGTCTTTGGTTTTAGCCTTCATTTCCCAATACTTGCGGGAAGTTTCGGCTGATTGCTGCTGTACTTTCTGCCAAGTCCTTTCGGCATTTGGGCCGGTGAGGTCTGCTAGATATTCATGAAGCTCCTGAATCTGGCGCTTCATCTCTTTCATTTCTGGCGTGTACTCAATAGGCTTGCCGTCTTTGCGCGGTTGAACCTTGCCGTGTAATGCGTCCACTAGATCGCGCCATTGATTCTTGAGGCGCGTTTCAACAGCCTTGCGGGCGTCCGTTAGCTGGTCTTCTCGCGTGGTCTTGATGCCCATCTTCCGCATTTCATCACGCATCTCTTGTTCGGCCTGCCGCACGTCTGGAACTTTGGGGCCTTGATTGTTGAACTTGGCGGGAGCCTCGCCTTTGCGTATGCGTTCAAGCTGTGCGGCGATTTGAGACAGTCGAGTGATTCGAGCCTGTTCAGCCTGTAGCTCTGTCTTCGTCGCTTTCTTCTTGGGGCCGTAGTTCACGTACTTATCGCGAACTTGCCCCGGTGTCATGCTCGGATCAATCTTGGAAACGTCGGCGTGAACCTTTTCAAGCGCCTGTCTTTCTGTTAGCTGTGGCTTGCCTAGGTTTTCGCGGATGTACTTTTTGTACAATTCCTTGATGTAAGCTGATGAGACTTTACCATTCTCATCCTTTGTCGGATCCGCGCTTTTAGCCTCTGTGGCTACTTCTTCGCGCCCCAATCCATCGCCAAGTCTTCCTTGCTCATATGCACTTGCGTTGCGAGCCAAGATTTCATCTGTTGCTCTGTCCGAATGCGTTGTGGGGCCTTCGCTAAAATGGCCCTCTGCTGCTCGCTGCTCAAACTGTCCCAATGCGGCTTTGACATGCGGCACAATAGCATCAACTTCGCTTGGAGTCAATTCGGCGTATGCGCGCAAAATAGGGTCATATTTCGGCAACGGCAAGCCCGCCTCTTTGGCTGTAGCGTGCTCCAACGCCCTAGCAAACATCTCATGTGGTTGCAATAAATACATGAGAATTTCACGCATGAACGGACTAGTCTTTCCGTTCAAAACCATCAATCTTGCGGCTTTCATGCCGGAAGTTTGGATCATTTGATCCGCAAGCCCACGCGCTGGCCCTGACGCTTGCCGAGAGGCATAATCGCGACCGCCTAAAACATGATCTAGCCAATGTGCTACTTCATGAATAGCTGTGTGGATGGTGTTTCGCTCGCCAATATGGACACTATTGGTGGATGGGTCATATTTTCCGTAATCTTTACCAGCCATCTTTTTAATGGCTAATTTTGCTTTTGGCAGAACGATACCCCATGCCTTTTCTAACAATGCAATGCCATGCAATGCGTGACTCGCAATATCTGCGGGCATTTTAGAATCGACCGCAAAATCTCCTGATTGAGGTTTTAGCGCATTGGGTATTTCGGGTAACGGCTTTCTAGCAACTGGAAGTCTGGCGGATAATCCACCCACTTTAATTCTTTGCGCTTCAGTTGCTTTGGATTGTAATGCGGCTTCAGCTTCAGCTTCTTTTACGTTTTCTTGGAATGCTTCACGATGGGCGTTCTTTGCTGCCTGCTCCAGTGCGCTTAAAACGCCCTTGGAAACGGGTGGTTCGCCAAACAGGTTTCCTTGCAATTTGTCAGATTCGGCCTTGTTGATAGCGGCCTGTTTTGCCTTGGCTTCGTTCTGGTCCGCGAGTTCCCGCGCCTCGCGTTGCTGGCGTTCCTTGTTGGATTCCGAGAACAGGTTGAACGGTTCGTCTGCGCGGCCTGCGAGCAAATCGCCCGATGGGTTGGAGTGTTCGGTTTCTTCTTCGCCCAGAAAGTCATGGGCTTTGCCGGGCTTGTAGTTCTCGGCATAAATCACGTCCCCGCCGTCCACGCGCTGGCGTCCGAACTTTGATCCGTCTTGAAGCGTGACTGAAAGGGCGTTGCCATCCTCGTCATATTCCACGCTGGCCACTTCGACCTTTTCACCTTCCATCGTGAGCATATCGCCCTTGTAGATGGAGTTCGGGTCGATTGGCTGCTTGCCTTCACCCGGCTTGTTCGCCTTGGTGAAATTCTTGTCTTTGACGCTCTGTTCCTTGCCTTCCTTGTTAATGGCCGCGTTCTCTTTGACAGCTGATGCCGCGCTTTTCGATGCGGCTTTGACCTGTGACCAAAGACCCTCAACCGTGCCGTCTCCCATGCCTTGCTCGTGTAGCGCCTTCGCTACCTTGTCGGGAGCCTGTCCGGTTGTACTGTAAACCTGATTGTGGGTCGGATGTTCAAGTGATGGCGCATCGTCCCATTCGCCCTTATTTTTCTCATAGCTGCCGTCCTTGATGGCGGAAGACTTCGACTTGATGCCGCCCGCGATTTCCTTGATGGCACGGATAAACGGATGGTTGCCAAACTCCGTACTTGTGGCGGGAGTGTGAGTAATTTTGCGTGGTGCCTTTTCCTTCGATAGTTCTGGCTTCGCTTCAACATTGGGCGATGGCGTGTTGCGCTGCTGAATGCGATTGATGGTTGCAATGTGGTCACTCTCCAACTTGCTCGCTGCCGCTGCTTTGACGGTCCGCTTCCGTTCTTCGGCGTCCGCTTTCTTCGCTGCCGAGTTCTTTACCGCTTCTTCCGCCTGAACCGCCTTCACGTCTTCCTTGAAAGCTTCACGATGGGCGTTGCTTGCCTCCTTCTCTTGGGTGGCTGCTTTCGCCTCCTCCACCTTTTTCGATGACTCGAAATACTCCTTGTGGAGTTGACGCAATCCAGATTCCTCTTTCGGATTCAGCTTCCGACCAATCTTCGCCTGCTCATGCACAAGGAAGGTTTCAACGTTCGGACTGACGCCTTTCGCTTTGTCTTCCCATCGGCGAGAGGCTAGGCTTTGACCGCTGGCTTTCCCGCTCTTTTCGGCGGCGTCGATGACATCAAGGAATCGCGTTCCTGTCGCGTCCATCTTCTCGCGTGCGGCGTCGATCTTTGCTATGTCGCCCGTTTTGTCGGCTTCGATCTTGGCCTTTGCTGCCGCATCGTGCGCGGCATCGGCTTGATGCATGGCGTACGACAGCATGACCCGCTCTTCTGGAGTGTGAGCGCGTGGAGTTGTGCGCAGTTCGTCAACGAGTTCGTTCACAGCATTGCCGTTAGCTGCAATGCGTTTATTTGCCGCGATGACCGCCGCTTTGTCGGAGAACGAAGGGCCTTTGTCGCGCTCGCCAAATCCATGATCGACACGGAAAATATCCGTCTGATCGTTCTTGATCGCGGCCTGCGGGCCGGGAGTTACCGGGGGCGTACTTCCTGAAACGTCAAATTGACTTGGCGGGGGCGCTGTGCCTTCCGATTGTCTTACTGGTTCAACTCCCCCTTGCGGAGGTGGTGTTTCTTCTGGTGGTTTTTGCCATCCTTGCTCCCTGTCGACTGCCGCCCGATATTCAGGATGTTGCGAAAGCTGCTCATCCGTGACTTCTGGGTGAGTCTTGCGGATAAAATCGGCAATGTCTCCGCTGGCCATCCCTGCCGGGAAATCGCTGACAGGCGGAGGGTTAACTATTCCCGGCCCATTTTCGGGAGGAATAATTGAGTTGACAGGATCGCTAGTTCCTGCCTCTGGGGCAATAGTTCCTTCTTTTGGCGCATTTTCGGGCGCTAGTTCCGGTTGTGTTGGCGATGGCTCTCCCTGCTTAACAGTTTCAAGCGGTTTCACCCTGCCGTGAGTAAGAGAAGCCAGCGCATTGAGCGCGATGAATCCTGGCGCGTTTTGCATCGTGCCTTGAACGAATCCCGGCCCGTCTTCACCCGTTGCCGTATTGTATGCTAGATTACTGCCCGCGAGTGTTGCCGCCTCTGCCACTGGTCGAGTCAGATACTTGTAGGCGTTTCCAGCTATTTCACCTGCCGAATTGCCAGCGCCGGGAATGAAGCCTAGAGGGGCCATCGTTGCCGCGCTCTTTAGAATTTCGCCGGGAACTTGTGACGGTTGAATCTGTCCGCTCGCAACTCCACCGCCAGCCTCCCCTGCTCCGAATATGCCGCCAGCAACGGCAGAGTTTACCACTTTGCCACCAAGGCTTGTTAACCCTGTTTCTGGGGCCGCTACCATCATCGGCAGGGTGGAGAGCAACGAGCCAGCGCTGGAAGCGATAGGATGCGCTTGCTGATCCTGCGCTATTTGGGCCTGTTGAGCTTTCGTCGCTTCCTCGCCCTGAACTGCTTCTTGCCCTTTTTGGCCAAGGTATCCGCCAGCGAGAGCGCCGACCAATGCACCAACTGGCACGGTGATAGGAGCGGCTGGCCCTCCCAATAAACCGAGTTCAGCGCCAGCAATTGCACCGCCAGCACCGCCTACGCCTTTGCCTAAATTTGCGCCTACGCCACGGGCAAACGATCCCGCCGCGCTTGATTGCTCTGGTTGTGGTTGCGATTGTGATTGTCCATGCCCAAGCGCGGAGAGGACTTCATCGTGCGTTGGCTCGTTGTCGGCCTCAACATGATATTTATCCCCATTGTCTAGCTCGACTTCATAGGTTGGCATGGTCTAAACCTTTTTGATGCTCTTGATGTTTGGCGCGGCCCCATTTTCAGGCTGGTCTTCCATTTGGACTTTCTGATAGCCGGGAGGTGATTTCGCCCCTTTTGGGAGTTTCAATATTTCAGCCTTGCCATTGTCTGGATTGATCCTGACATGATGCTCCATTTCTGGCGCGGATGGCTTTGCAGGTTTAGCTGCTGCTTTCGGGTCAAATGGCGTAAACCTTGATTCTGGAGAACCTTGGAAGTGAGAAACTACCTTGTGATCGTGTCCGACCATCTGCCAGTAATCAGTTCCCGGCACTTGATGGAGCCCAGGGGCAAGAGGCGCTTCTTTCTGCGTCTTGGCCTTTTCGGCTTCGTGCTTGGACGCTACTTGCTGATACTGTTTCTCAAGAATCGGAACTTCCGAAATAGCGGGATTGTGGATGTAGGTCTCCTTACCGTGGTGAATGCGCGTGATTCCGTTGCCAAGGTCTTCTTGTGGAACATCTTGGCTAATTGCCGCGCCTCTTGGCTGGATTTGATGCCCCATGATCGTTGTCACCTGTTGCCCGTCTGGCATCGTAATAACTCGCGGCGTATACCGCTCATCCATTAGGGTTTTGCGATTCTGGAAGGTTCGTTGCTCTTTCGAGATTCCGGCAAGCTTTGCCATCTCAGTTGCGGCCATTTGTTCGCGGCCTGCTCTGGTATGGCTTAGATGCGTTTGACCTTCCATGTAGCCTTGAGCGGCCAATGGCGACAAACCGGGAGGAACATTGAATGGTTGCGCCTGTGCCGTCATGCCCGCAAGAATAGCGTTGTCTTGCGCTGCCGTTCGTGGTCCTGGCGGTTCTGCGAAATTGATAGGCGATGTATCGTGATTCGTCGCCATCATGCGTTTAGCGGCCTGCGTAGCCTCTTCGTCGGACTTACCCGCGTTATGAGCGGCAAGGTATGCCATCATGGTTCTGTCATCCCATACTTGAGGTACAGTCTTGGCAGAATCAGGCGGGCCCATTGTTGCCGCGCTAGTTGGTGGTCCCTGCATAGCGGCCATTGCTGGCGGGCCTTGTATGGCCGCGCTCGTTGGCGGGCCTGATTGCATATTCCAAGCAGGTGGTCCCATCTGAGCGCCGTATGACGCTTGTTCGTATGGCGACTTGCCAGTTCGTAGAGCAAACGCAGTTTCCTTCTTGAGCGCTTTTTGATACTCAGGGAAAATAGAAGCCGGGGTCAATGCCTCGCCGACTGCTTCCGGCCATGAGGCCATCATGCCAGTCACTCCTTTGCCCACTTCTAGACCGTACTTCAAACTTTCGGGAAGCTTCTGATAAGCGTAGTGGCCGATATTGCCCGCGACGTCCCCCAGATAGCCAAGCGGTGTTTGAGCGTCGGCTTTGTTCTGTTGGATCAGGGCCCGTGCATCTGGCGACAATGGAGGCGGCGGAGTATTCGGATTCGGTTGAACGATTACATTACCGTTTGGCATGTTATGAACAACTTCCTCATTACCCGTCGGCACTCCGTTTGGATCGTCGCCAACGATTGCAGATTGACCAGGGCGCAACACTCCACCCGTCGCCAATTTAGTCAACGGAGGTGTAGCTCCTGGCGACGGGTGGAGTGTTGCGCCCTGGTCAATCTGCAATCG
>Ga0194048_10000482_pt1 | contig 19424 bp, 17 predicted proteins | sample JunL225m_MetaG_FD_161685 | JGI IMG/M metagenome (GOLD analysis project Ga0194048, IMG submission 161685) | Anoxic zone freshwater microbial communities from boreal shield lake in IISD Experimental Lakes Area, Ontario, Canada - Jun2016-L222-5m | ecosystem: Environmental > Aquatic > Freshwater >...
AGCCCGCTCCGTAGCGTCTCCGAGAGCGGAGATAAGCGCGACGCGTTCAACAAAGGTTCGAGTGCTGTGGCTCGGCATCACGATGTAGTATCCGGCGCAGTAAGCACTCATTGTTGCCAGGGCAATCGAGCCCGGGCCACGCATCTTCCAGCCGCCCTCGCCATCCGGAATGCCAAACAGGTTGAGGTTGCCGCGCTGATCGACTTGCAAGCCGCCGACGAAAAATACATCCGGGCTATGCATGTCGTCAAAGACCCGGCCTTGGAACATCAATGCTTCGGCAGCCATCGTGCGCGGGTCAAAAAGGAACGGATGCACCGCTGGCGGATCGCCACCATCGCCAAGCCCTTGAACGCCGAGTCCAATCGAAATCCGGGCATCGGGGTGCGTAGTGACATTCGCCATCACGGCTGCCGCTCGCGCCATCGGCATGTTCGCACCGACCATAATCGTGCGGTCGTCGGCGTGAAAGTCACGCGCCAGCAGTACGGCGAATAGTTCGTTGATTGATGGTTGTTCCATAGCTAGACCAGAAGCGAACTGATTCGGCGTATGCCGACCGTCTCCAAATAGGCGTCATTGTCCTCGGGCTCAAAAACATGGACCCGGAGATATTCGTCCAGCGTCTCGTCTCCACCCTTGGCGGCAGCAACAAAGTCGACGAGATGTTGTTCGTCAGAGGTCATCCAACCATTCGAGTACGGGTGGGTTCCGAACGGTGCCTTTACGACCTTCGAGCCGGGCCAGTAGATCGTCTTCTCAGGGTCGCGTCGTATTTCCTCGGTCGATACGACGCGGTCGACCTGAATCACAACCTGCTTGGCGGCCGATCCAAGCAAAGCATCCATGTGCCCTGTTCCTACTGGTTGGGCGTTGCCGTAACAATCGGAGACCTCAGCGTAAATCAGCGCGACGTCAAGTTCGATGGCCGGAATTGCCAGCAAAGGCTCGCCGCGCACAGGGTCGTCAAACTCGATCAGCGTCGGGTTGAGCTGCGGGAACGCAGTCCCGACCCCTCCCCGCCATGGCAGGAATGGAAGGCCTTGGCCGGCTGCACGAAGCCCCGCAACGCAATGCGCTTCGTCGAGATCGACGACCTCTACGCGGCCGCTTTCGATTGCGCTGCGATAGACCGGGCCAACACCTGCAACGGCCTCGATGCCAACGTACGAGCCAACGATGCGGCTGACGCACCCCGCAGCGATCAGCAGATCAACTTCGATCCCGCCAGTCGGGGCTACGACCGTAAGGTCGCGAACTCCTCGGCGCGCCAGCGCGCGAACGAGAGCCATCGGGTGCCCGGCGGTAACCGCTCCGCCGATGCCGACGGTTGAACCGTCGACGACGCAGGAGATCGCATCATCGATCTCAGAGAGGGAAGAGCTGCGTCCACCGAGCGACATTCAACCACTCCACTTGGTATCGGCCCCAACGGCCACTAGCGCTTCCGCCAATGCGTCTGCGCGACCGGGCGTTTAGCGTTGCTTCAGCCGGGTCACTCCGACCCGCCTCGACATCAGGAGTCAAGAAGATGGCCACCCGCCCACTGCCGGACCGAACAGCTACCCCAAACCTGGCTTCATACGAAGAGGCTTGCTCGACTTACAGTGTTGAGGTCCCTGAACGGTTCAACCCCGTTGTCGACATCATCGAAAGCTGGGCTGCCGAAGCCCCGGATGACCTCGCTCTGGTCTCGCTGGGCCCGGACGGTGCAACCGTCGACCAGCACACCGTTGCCGAGCTAGCTGAGGAGGCTCGCCGCGTCGCACAGGCCTTGCTTGACCTCGGCGTCAAGGCCGGCGACCCGGTCTTCATAATGCTGCCGCGAGTATCGGCTTGGTACGCGGCGATTCTCGGCGTGATTCGGATCGGTGCAGTCGCGATGCCCGGTACTAACCAGTTGACGAGCCGCGACATCTCGTATCGGATCCGCGCCGCCGACGGTGTTGCTGCGATCACCGACGCAGTGGGCGTTGGCAAGATCGACGCGATCGAAGAGGAGATGCCTTCGCTGCGAACGCGGATCTCGTGGAATGCCGGCGAGCAGGACGGGTGGCATGACTTTGACTCGATTCGTGCCGCCGCCGATCCCAGCGGCCTGGACGATTCGCCGACCTCAAAAGATGATCCGATGATCCTCTTCTTCACGAGTGGCACGGTCAGCTACCCGAAGATGGTGATGCATCCGACCTCCTACGGCCTTGGGCACGTATCGACAGCGCGCTTCTGGCACGACCTTCGGCCGGGTGACCGCCACTGGACTGTCACCGACACCGGATGGGCGAAAGCCGCGTGGGGCGGACTTTTCGGCCAGTGGCACGAGCGTGCCACGATCGTTCAGGTAGCGCTCGGCAAGCCCGATGCCGACACGATCCTGCAGATCATCCGCGACTCCGACATCACCTCCTTCTGCGCCCCACCAACGCTTTACCGCCTGCTCGTGCAAGCCGACCTAGCTTCACACGACCTCGCCGTACTGCGTCACTGCACCAGCGCCGGCGAGCCGCTTAACCCTGAGGTGATCCGTGCCTGGAAGGATGGAACCGGAGGCCTAACGATCTACGACGGCTACGGGCAGTCGGAAACAACTCTGCTGGTGGCGAACTACCCGACGATGCCGGTGCGACCAGGATCGATGGGCAAACCGGTCCCCGGCTGGGAAGTCGATGTCCTCAGCGACGAGGGAGAGATCATGCCCGACGACTCGCCAGGCAACATCGCCGTGCGAGTCACCGATCCCCGCCCATTGGGCCTCTTCAACGAGTACTACCGCGACGCCGATGCCAACGCCAAGGCTTTCCGCGACGGCTGGTATTACACCGGCGACAAGGCATGGAGAGACCCCGACGGGTATCTCTGGTTCGAAGGCCGCGACGACGATGTGATTACCTCGTCGGCCTACAGAATTGGGCCATTTGAGGTTGAGTCGGCGCTCGTCGAACATGCATCGGTGCAAGAGGCCGCGGTTGTCGGCAAAGATGACCCGGAGCGCACGCAGATCGTGTGCGCCTTCATCGTCCTAGCCCCAGGCAACGAACCCAGCGATGAGCTGGCGGCCGAATTACAGGCCCACACGCGCGAGCTGACGGCGCCCTATAAGTACCCGCGCGAGATTCACTTTGTCGATGATCTCCCGAAGACCGTCAGCGGCAAGATTCGCCGCACCGAACTGCGCGATCAGCTCAACGAGGAGGGCGGGAGCTAGGCGAGCAGGGTTCGCCTAGCGGCCCTGCCAATGCGGCGGCCGCTTCTCTTGGAATGAGCGCGGCCCCTCTTGTGCATCCTCGCTTAGATAGACCGGCTCGTACAGGCGATCGGCCTCTTCTAACGCGGCACTCCAAGCGTGCTCGGCCGAGAGGTATACAAGCGACTTCGCAGCACGGACTGACAGCGGCGCATTGTTCGCGATCGTCTGGGCCATCGCCTTCGCAGCATCGTGGAGCTGGTCCAGCGGCACGACCTTGTTGACCAGCCCAAGCTCGTAGGCACGCTGGGCGCTGATCGGCTCGGCAGTGACCATCAGCTCCATCGCGATCCGCGGCGGGATCAACCACGGCAGCGGAGCAGCCCACGGCGAACCGCGGCCTACCTTGGCTTCGGTGATCGCAAACTTTGCGTGATCGGCCGCGATTACGAGATCAACCATTTGAGCGAGCAGAAAACCACCGGCAAAAGCAACTCCGTTGATGGCAGCGATCACCGGCTTGTCGGTCTTGACGGTGCGCTGCAAGTAGGGGAGAAAGTCGGCCGGCGGAACTCCCAGCGCCGCGCCAGCCATCTCCTTGAGGTCACCGCCTGCGCAGAAGGCCTTGTCGCCAGTTGCGGTGAGGACCAGTACCGCCGCCTGATCGTCATCAGCGAAGCGGCGGAAGCCATCCCAGAGCCCTTCGCGGACCGAGGCGCTAAGCGCGTTTCGCGCTTCCGGGCGATCAATCGTCAACCAAGCGATCGAGTCTTCAACCATGTATGTAACGTCGTCGGACATCATTCTCCTGTCAGGTCAGATGCGTAGCACGCCGCCAGGCTGGCGGACAATTGGGGCGTTCAGGACCGCCGACAACGACATCCCGAGCGTGTTGCGCGTGTCGGTCGGGTCGATCAGTCCATCATCGCGAAGGTCGGATGTCAGGTAGTAGGAGTGATAGGTGGCCTCGAAGTAGGCGGTCACCTCCTCGGTGATCAGAGCGATCTCCTCAGGCGACGGATCCTCCCCACGCCTGCGCATCGCCGCTACCCGCACCTGTGTCATTGTGTCGGCCGCTTGCTCGGGACCCATGATCGAGGATCGCGAGTTGGGCCAGGCGTAGATGAATCGTGGGTCCCATGTCCTTCCTGCCATCGCGTAGTTTCCGGCGCCCTGCGAGGCGTGACAGAGCACCGATAGCTTCGGAACCGTGACATTGGCCTGAACCATCAGCATCTTTGCGCCGTCCTTCGTAATGCCCCGGCGCTCGTACTCGCGACCGACCATGAACCCGGTCACGTTATGGAGGAAGAGCAGCGGAATGCCGTCGCGATCGCAGAGCTGCATGAAAGTCGCAGCCTTGTTCGCTGCCTCGCTGAAGATCACGCCCTGATTGGCGACGATGCCGACCTTGAAACCCCAGATGAAAGCCCACCCGGTGACCATTGTCTCACCGTAAGCCGGCTTAAACTCGTGGAACATGCTCCCGTCGACGATGCGCGCTATCACCTCGCGCATTTCGAACTGCTTCTTGATGTCGTCGGGAATGATCCCGTAGAGCTCGTCGGGATCATGGAACGGGTCCTCAGGCACGCGGCGGTCGCTGTCAGACTTTTCCCGCCGCGACCAGAGACCGACTATGTCCCTGGCCAGACTGAGCGCTTCTTGCTCCGAATCGACAGCGTAGTCGGCAACCCCTGAAACCGACGTGTGCATATCGGCACCGCCGAGCTCCTCGGTTGTGTTTTCCTCGCCGGTGGCGGCCTTGACGAGCGGCGGACCGGCCAAGAAAACGCAGCCGCGCTCGCGCACCATAATCGTCTGATCGCAGAGAGTCGGCGTGTACGCGGCGCCAGCGGTGCAGTAACCGAAGACAACTGCCAGCTGCTGGATCCCTCGGGCACTCAGGTGGCACTGCTGCTGGAAGATGTGGCCGGCAGTTGAGTAGATCTCATCCTGCAGATTGAGATTCGCGCCGCCGGAGTCGAGCATGTGGATGACAGGCAGGTGGTTTTCAAGCGCGATCTCCAGAGCTCTGATGATCTTGCGCGTAGTGATTGGGTACCAAGCTCCGCCCTTGAGCGAGCTGTCATTGGCTATCACCATTACCTCGCGGCCGCTGACAACACCGACGCCGGTTACGAGCAGGGCCTGCGGCGCTTCGCCGTCGTAGTGACGATTGGCGGCTAGCGGCATCAGCTCGAGGAACGGCGAGCCGCGGTCAAGCAGCAGCTCGAGACGTTCGCGAACAGGCAGTTTCTGCTGCTCGGCTAGCCGATCGAGGGCACGCTGCGGCCTGTCAAATCGAGCGCTACGAAGCGACTCGCGCAGTTCAGCTGAGAGCTCGAGATTGTGCTCGCGGTAAGCGCGGTAGGTCGGCGACGAGGTGTCGACGTGTGACTCGAGTCGGTGCATCTCAGGCCTCCTCAGGCTCGGCGACGATTTCAAGCGACACTAACGGAGCACCGCGATCAAAGGTTTCGCCTACTGCTACGAACACCCGATCGACGATCCCGTCGCGCTCGGCGATTATCTCGCTTTGCATCTTCATGCTCTCGATCACTACCAGCGTCTGCCCGGCAGCAACGGCATCACCCGGCGCGACGCCGACATTAATCATTGTCCCTGGCATAGGGGCACTCGCGAGATCACCGCTGAGCGCGGTCGTGGCGAGGTTCTTCTCGGGATCGATCACCGACATTGCCCAGCAAGCACCGAACCCGTGGAGCCAGACGGTGTCCCCGGAAACGTAAGTCCAGACTCGCTCCGTGCGATCTTCGAGCGTCAGTTCGTAACCGTCGCCGGCAGGCCGCAGACTGCCGTGGTAGCTGCGCCCATCGATCGTCAATGTGGCGCTGTCACCATGGCGCGCGACCTCGACTGCATGGCTGCGCTCGCTGTCGATCCCAATCTCAAATGGACGGCTCATGGACGCCACTCACCCATCTCCGCGAGTGGCTCGGGAGCAGCCAAGCGTGGATCAAAGCGCGGGCTCGCGAGCGCCGCAGCAGCGACCAGGCAGCGCTCAAGCTCGGCAGGGAGAGCCCGCGGAGCCAGCGCATCACGATGCTCGTCGAGGAACCCGGTGTGCGTATCGCCAGCCTTGAAGCGCGGGCTCGCGAGAACGCGTTCGAGGTACGAAGTGTTGGTGATCACTCCCAGCAACACGGTCGCCGCAAGCGCACTGCGGAGCCGCTCGATCGCTTCTTCACGCGTCGCTGCGTGGGCAATGACCTTCGCGATCATCGGGTCGAACGAAGCCGTCACTTCCTGGCCCTCGACTACGCCGTGGTCGACCCGCAGGCCATCTCCGGCTGGGAAGCGAACGACGCCGAGCCGACCAGTCGCGGGAAGAAAACCGGCGTCAGCGTCTTCTGCGTAGACGCGTGCCTCGATCGCGTGCCCGTTGAAATGAACATCATCCTGGCCGAAGCTGAGTGGCTCGCCAGCGGCAATCCGTACTTGCTGCTCAACAATGTCGATCCCCGTGACCGCCTCCGTAACAGGATGTTCGACCTGCAGGCGCGTGTTCATCTCAAGGAAGTAGAACCCACCATCGTCGTCGGCGATCATCTCAACGGTGCCAGCCGAGGTGTAGCCGACCGCGCGCGCTAGATCGATCGCCGTCTGGCCGATCCTTTCTCGCGTCACTTCGTCGACAGCCGGCGAAGGCGACTCCTCAATCACCTTCTGGTAGCGGCGCTGAATTGAACACTCGCGCTCGCCGAGATGAAGGACAGTGCCGTGCGTATCGGCAAGAACCTGAATCTCGATGTGCCTTGGGCGCTCAACGAAGCGCTCAACAAAGACGCGGCCGTCGCCAAAACTTGCGAGCGCCTCGCTTGAGGCGCGCTCGAAAGCCTCGCGGCAAGCGTCGGCGTCAGCCGCCGTGCGCATCCCCTTGCCACCTCCACCTGCGCTGGCCTTCAGCAGTACCGGATAACCGATCTGATCGGCGACCGCGATCGCTTCATCGACGTCGGCGACTGCATCCTCGGAGCCAGGAAGAGTAGGCACCCCCGCTGCCTTCGCCAAGCGCTTTGACTCAATCTTGTCGCCCATCGCGCGCATCGCGTCGGGCGGGGGTCCGATGAAGAGGATGCCTGCCGCGGCCAGCGCCTCTGCGAAGTCGGCGTTCTCGGAGAGAAAGCCAAAGCCAGGGTGAACTGCCTCGGCGCCACTTTGCGCGCAGGCGGCGATGATCGCTTCTGAATCAAGGTAGGCGCCGACCGGCGTTTCGCCAAAGAGCTCAACTGCCTCGTCGGCCTCCCGAACCGCTCGTCCGTCGGCGTCAAGAGCGTGGTAGACGGCCACGCTTTCAATCTCCATCCGGCGAAGAGTGCGGATGATCCTCACGGCAATCTCGCCGCGGTTGGCAACCAGTACCTTCGAAGGCAGACTCACGCGCCTGCTACCGGTGAGGCCGCGTGGAGCAGATCCAGCTCCCATTCTGCGGGTACAACGATCGGAAGTTCGAGCAGCATCGCCGCAAAGCTCTTTCCCTGGGGGTCGTAGCGGAGCGTCGAAGTTCCGCCGGTTCCACCAAGAGCGCCCTCGAGGACGAAGTTCAATGCCGACATCCCAGGGATCTCCCAGCGATGGACGGCGCCGGTCACATAATGATCGAAGTACTCGGCCACGCGTGCAGTGGTCAGCTGCGACGCAATCACCTCGGCGAACTCGGGCCGCCGGGCGATCACACCGATATTTGAGTTGTCACCCTTGTCGCCGCTGCGAGCGTAGGCGAGGCGCCTAAGGATCACGCTGACTCCACGCTGCGGAAGATCGGGGTCCCCGTCGGGCAGCTCAGGCGTGCCAAACTCGAGCCCTGATTTACCTGGCAGGATCTCGACCACAAGTGGCTCGCCATCACTAATAACGGTGACAGGGACGGAATCCTTCTCAACCAGCAGGTGGAATACCTCAATCGAAGGCGCGACGCGCGGGCGTCCGCCAAAAAAGCCTGTCATCCCCTGGGCCACGAGCGCCATCGGCGCGTATTCGACGGCGAAAGTTTCAAGCGCCGCCTTCTCCTCGTGGCGGACTCCGATCTTCACTACTGCCTCGTGGGCGGCGTCGTGCCGATGATCCGGGCCATATGTGTCACCAGCCCCGATCACCTCGATCGAGGCCTCGGTTAGCGGCGAAAAGCCGGCCTTAGCAATTAACGTTTCGGTCCGCTCAACCAGCGCTTCAGCGACGCGCCGAGCCTTTGCAGCGGCATCGATGCCACTGAACATTGCCGTAGTCATGCAGCGGTAGCCGTTGGAGTGGGTCGCGGTGACTTTGTAGGTCGAGGGCGGCTGGCTGCCTTTGGCACCGGATACGTGAACGCGGTTTTCGCCTACCTGCTCGAGCCTTACCTCACGCCAATCGCAGAGCACATCCGGCATCACATATGCCCCTGGGTCGCCGATCTCGTAGACGATCTGCTCGGCCACTGTTGCGGTTGAAACGAGCCCGCCACTCCCGGCCGGTTTTGTGATCACGGCCGTGCCGTCTGGGTGACATTCAGCAATCGGAAAGCCCATGTCGCTCCAGCCGGGCACCGATTCCCAATCGGTGAAGTTGCCGCCGGTGCACTGCGGCCCACACTCCACAACATGTCCGGCGAGGGTCCCGGCCGAGAGCAGGTCGTAATCGGTGTCGGACCAGCCAAACTCGTGCAGCAGCGGCCCGAGCGCGGCGGCGGAATCTACGCTGCGCCCGGTTACGACAATGTCGGCACCGGCCGCGAGCGCTGCGGCGATTGGCCGTGCGCCAAGGTAGGCGTTCATCGTCATTGGCGACGCTGGCAGTGGCACACCGGTGAACATGTCGGCAGCCCCGGCTGCCAGCAGCCCGTCCAACTGCGCCATCAGATCGTCGCCCGTGACTGCAGCGACCTTGATCGGCACTCCGGCCTCCTCGGCTGCCTCACGGAAGGCAGCGGCGCAGGCTTCCGGGTTGAGCGCTCCTGCGTTCGTGATCACTTTGATTCCACGCGCGTGAATGTCCTTCAGTCGCGGCGCGATCACACGAATGGCGTCGGGAACGAAGCCGGCAGCCGGATCCTTGGCACGCGCTCGAGCGAGCAGCGCCATAGTGATCTCAGAGAGGTAGTCAGAGATCAGGTAGTCAATCTCGGCGCCGTCAAGCAGCTGGTCAACAGCGGTGCTCGTATCACCCCAGAATGCTGCCCAGCAGCCCAATCGAACTGGATTCTTAGCCATACGCGGAAGTTTAAATACATGTTTAGTTGAAAGTCAAGCCCCAGCCTGCGACGATCGTGGCCGATGGCCGTCCGGAGCGCCGAGGTTACGAGGGAAAAACTGCTTCTAGCGGCGCACGAGCTGTTGGTCGAGAGCCCCGACCGCACTTCGACGGTCAGCGAGATCTGTTCCCGAGCGGATGTCAACGTGGCGATGGTCAAGTACTGCTTCGGTGGCAAAGACGCGATGCTCGACGCGCTGCTAGAGCAGGTCTTGGCGGGGCTGACGAAGGAGGTCGAGGGGCTTTATGGCATCGACCTGCCGCCTGATCAAAAGCTCCGCCGGCACGTCGGCGAGATCGTTCGCAACTACGTCCGCTACCCCTACGTCAATCGATTGATGAACGTGCGATTGATGCGGTCGGACCCGGCCGCAGTGAACCAGATCAGCCGCAGCTTCGCGATCCCTGCGCGTGACTGGTACGCGCTGCTGCTCGAGGAGGGCGAAAGGGAGCAAGGGTGGCCGAAGCTCGACCCGACCCTATTCTTCTTCTCAGTAGTCGGGCTGTGCGAGTTTCTCTTCGCCGCGCAGCCGCTGCTCGAGCTCTCGTTCGATCGCCGCCTCGATGACCAACTGGTCGACGACTTCGCCAGTCAGGTGGCCGACTTGATCATCAGCGGCGTGCGAGGCGCGCGTTGATCTGACGCCGCTTGAGCGCGCGCTAGCTCAGAGTTGCGGCTACAAGTGGCGTCACGTTCTCGAGCTCGAGAACTTCCTCTACCACCTGAACCAAGTTGCCGAGGCGCGCGGCGTCAACAGCCATCTCGGGAAGCATCGCCTCAGCGTTGTCGACAACGCCGGCCCAATCCCAGCCGTAGGTCGAGGCGTCGGGAATTATCTCGCCAACTAGCGTTCTGCCGTCCGAGCTATCGATCTCGACTCTCGCCGCGAGGTTCACAAGCGTTTCGTCGCCGAGTACCTCAGTCACCCCGACCAGCCGCATGATCGTTTCGTCATCGAACTCCTGCAGCCCGGCAAGCGTCGCCTCGCCATTCTTGAGCGTCATCGCGACGCAGAACTCGGCGCTCATCAGCGTCGCACCAACATCACCAAACGGTCCGCTGTTGACAGTCCCCGGATAGCTACGATCTGCCGGATTCAGATAACAACGGATCGCAGTGACCTGATCGGCCGAAAGATCATCGTTGGCGAGCATGTCGAGCACAATCTGGACTGGACTCTGCGTTATCGCGCAGACTGGGTAGGACTTGTAGGTCACGTCCATGATCCTCCAACGATCGCCAAGCTCCCAGTCGCTGCCCACGCCGTCAACCTCGCCACCGAACGCTCGGGCGAATCCAGCAGCACCTTCGTACCAGTTCGGCGCACCCTTCAGTCCACCCGCAGCCATACGCGCAGCGATTATTCCGTTGCTAGCAGCCATCCCGAGGTGGAGTCGATATTCGGCCGAGCCATCGATCCAAGTCTGGTTGAGGCCGCCGGAGGAGCTTGACGCGATCGCTATAGCGGCAGCAGTTTGGTCTGCGTCCAGGCCTAGGACAACCGAGCCGGCAGCTGCCGCACCGAGCGTCCCGAAGACCGGCGATGAGCGGAATCCGAGCGCGGTCGTGTTCGCTGCGAGCCGTTCGCCAACAGCGGCGGCTACCTCGGCGCCGGCGACAACTGCTCGCGCAAGAGTTGCTCCGTCTGCGCCGGTCTCTTCGGCTAGAGCCAGCGCAGCAGGGACGACCGCTGATCCAACATGCGTCTTTGCGGGGAAGTGAGTGTCGTCCTGAGCCCGAGCGTGCATCAACGAACCGTTTGCCAGTGCTGCGTATTCGGCGCTAACGCGCGCACCGTCGCACAGCACTGTCGCCGGCCCGGTCGGCTGCCCGCGAACGATTGTCCACATCGGCTCACCGACGGACTGCGCTCCCATCGCGCATGCCAGATTGTGGAGCAGGTTGGTGCGGAATTTCTGGGCGACTTCAGGTTGCAGTTCACTCGAACCGATCTCGGCAGCGAAACTGCCAAGCACTTGTCCCACGGGAATTGTTACGTCGGTCATTGAGCAGCGCCCTTCGTCTTTGAATTGCTTGATTCGAGCCTCCCTGGCTCGCCTAAAAGTTCACACACCGTCGCCAAGAACGGGGCAGCTTCGGCCCCGGTCAGAACGCGGTGGTCACATCCCATCGTCATTCGGATTCGAGTGCGACCGTCGCTGCCTTCAGCGCCGGCTCCGATCCCGAGAATCGCGGCTTGAGGCGGATTAATCAAGGGATCAAAATCCTCGATCCCAAACATTCCAAGGTTCGACAGAGTGAAGGTCGAATCGGCCAGCATCTCGCGCGTCATTTTGCGGGCAGCTGCCAGCTCGGCTGCAGCACGGACATCGATTGCGATCTCCTCAACGCTGCTGACGTCAGCGTCATAGATCGCTGGCACGACGAGCCCGCCCTCGACAGCAATCGCAACGCCGACGTTGACTCGGGAGTGGATCAGCACGGCATCGTCCTCCCAAGACGCATTGACGTTGAGATGCTCACGAAGAGCTAGCGCGACGGCCTTGACGATGTAGTCGTTGATCGACGGTATCGGCCCGTCGCTAGCTTCGCGAAGCTGCTTACGAACCACCAGAAGATCGCTTATATCGGCCGAACGGCGCAGGTAGAACGCCGGCACGGCACCAGCTTCGATCATGCGACGCGCCATCGCGCGGCGCGCAACTCCCATCCGCGGGGCCTCCGACTCGCCGCGGCCCGAGGCTGCGCTCATGAGCTCAGGACAACAAGAATCTGGTCAACCGGGATGATGTCATCCTGCGCGACGAGGATCTCCTCAACAGTCCCACCGGAGGGAGCAACAATGTCCATGTTGGCCTTGTCTGTCGCGATCTCGAGCAGCACGTCTCCTTCAGCAACGGTGTCGCCGACGGCAACTGAGATGTCCACGACCTCAACCTCTTCAAAGCCTGCCGGATCCTCAATCTTGACCTCTACGCGCATTCTTTAGCTCCCCTGAATCGTCTCTCTGACAGCCCTCATTACATCCTCCACGCCCGGTGCCCGCTCTTCAGCCAGCGGCAGCGGAGTTGGAACGTTCACAAACGGTGACGCGACGCGAATCGGCGCCGCCTTTAGCTCGCTCAGGCAAGACTCTGCTGCCAGCGCAACCAACTCCGACCCGACCGAGCACGGCGCCGTTGCCTCCTGCGCCGTTACCAGCCGTCCGGTGCGGCGAACCGACTCCAAGATCGTCTCGGTGTCAAGCGGCGAGAGCGTTCGCGGGTCGATCACTTCGACCGAGATGCCGTCCTCTTCCTGAAGGCGTTCGGCGGCCTCCAGCGCGCGGTCAACCAAACGACCGATCGCTACGACAGTCACGTCACTGCCCTCTCGACGAATGTCAGCAACTCCGAGCGGGATCAGTAGGTCGTCGCCAACCGGCACGTCACGGCGCTGGGTAAGCAGCCCAAGAGTTTCGATGAACAGGACCGGATCGTTGTCACGGATAGATGACTTGAGAAGTCCCTTCGCATCCAAAGCGTTGGAAGGCATAACAACCTTCAGGCCAGGGACGCCGCAGTACCAAGCCTCAAAGTTCTGCGAGTGCTGAGCACCGTTGGGGCCGCCGGCACCGCACATAGTGCGGATCACAAGCGGCATGTCGGCGCCGGAGAAATAGCGGAACTTGGCAGCCTGATTGACGATCTGGTCCATCGCAATCATCGCGAAGTCGAAGAACATAACCTCCACGACGGGCCTCAGCCCAACGCCTGCGCCACCTACACCGAGGCCGACGAGAACCGCCTCGCTGATCGGCGTGTCACGAACACGCAGGTCACCAAACTTGTCGAGCAGGCCGCGAGTTACGCCATACGGCCCACCTGGCCCCGCAACGTCTTCGCCGACGAGAACGACGTTCTGGTCGCGTTCCATCTCCTCGACGAGAGCCTGATTGACACCCTGCCAGAACTTCAGTGGACGAGTTTCGACGCTTATATCGGTCATGAGCCGGCGTAGTGTCCGATAGACAGTGAATCGAAGTCGGCCAACGGGCTCTGCTGAGCAAATGCCAGCGCAACAGCGATCTCTTCCTCGATCTTGCTGTCGACCGCGTCGGCGACGTCATCGTCAATCAACGCGCGTGCGCTGATCAGAGGATCGAGCGCTCTGGCCTCCTCAACCTCGGCTTCATCACGGTAGGCAGCCCGGTCGGCTACAAAGTGACCGGACCAACGGTAGGTCAGGGCCTCGATCATCGTTGGGCCGTCTCCCGCGCGCGCTCGGGCAATCGCAGTCTCCATCGCTTCGGCCATCGCTTCAACGTCGTTGCCATCGACCCGGGCACCGGGGATGCCGAACGACTCACCACGCCGCCAGATGTCGCCAGCGATGTGGACCGACTGTGGTGTCAGCTCGACGTATTGGTTGTTCTCGCAGACGAAGATCAGTGGCAGGCGCCAAAGCGCAGCGATATTCAGCGCCTCGCCGAATGCCCCTGTTCCAGTTGCGCCCTCGCCGAAGAAACAGACCGTTACGTTGTCGTTCTTCTGGACCTGCATCGCGTACGCAGCGCCGGTTGCGATCGGCAGTCCTGCGCCGACTATTCCGTTCGTACCGAGTAGCCCAATCTCAGGAATCGCAATGTGCATCGAGCCGCCACGCCCCAACGAGTAGCCCGCACTGCGGCCGAGTAGCTCGGCCATCAGACGATCGGTTGCCGCTCCCTTTGCAAGACAGTGGTGGTGGCCGCGATGGGTCGAAAGGATGGCGTCCGATTGGCGCAAATGGCAGCAACCGCCGACGGCGACTGCTTCCTGCCCGATCGAGAGATGCAGAGGGCCAGGGACCTGGCCCTCGTGGAACTGCTCCTCCATTGTCTCCTCGAAGCGCCGGCTAAGGCGCATCATGCGATAACGATCTAAAGGCGTCGACGAGCTTGAGCCTGGAGCAGCTTGAACGAGCGGTTGCTGATTACCCATGGGACTCCTAAATTCGATTCGTGACCGAAGTCGAAACTACGCAAAATTAATTACCTACCTACCGGTAGGTCTGTTAGCTTATACACAGTCTGGGTGCCCGCGCAAATAAAGCTCGAAAGGCACGGCCAAGCGCACTCCGCGGAAGTCCGATCCGCTCAACAGATATGACCTCCGCAAACATCACTCCTACAGTCACCGATAGCGCGCCAGAAGTCAGGGCAGACATCGTCGAGGCTGCCACTCGAGTCTTCAGCGAGCACGGCTATGACGGAGCTTCGATGGCTCAGATCGCGGCCGAGGTAGGGATGAGAAAGCCGAGCCTCTACCACCACGTGCGCAAGAAGGAAGACCTTCTCTTCGCAATCCACGGGAAGCTAATCGATGAACTCACGCTTGAGACGAAGCAGGCGATCGACGCGGCCGCAGACCCCGCCTCACAGCTCGCCGCGTCGCTGCGTGTAGCGATGACCTTCGTTTCCCGCAACCGCGATGCGGTGACGGTATTCCTCCAGGAGAACCGTGCCGTTAAAGGTGAGCGGTGGGCCGAGGTTGTCGATAAGCGTGATGCCTACGAGCGTATGGTGCAAGAGATTCTCGCCAACGGCGCGGCCAGCGGTGCCTTCATCGACATCCCGCCGAAGATCGCGTCGAAGGCAATTCTCGCGATGGCCAACTGGGGCTATACCTGGTTCAACCCCGACGGCCCAATGTCGGCCGACGAGGTTGCCGACATCTTCGCCAGGATCGCACTACAAGGCCTTTCAAAGCCCTAACCAGCGGCTCAGCGCGTTGGCACCTCGATGCCTTCCAGGGTCTTGCGCACCTCGTCCTTGCGGATCTTCCCGATTGACGTCTTTGGGAGCTCGTCAACGAAGCGGACGACCGTCGGGACCTTGAACTTCGACAGTCGCGAGCGACAATGTTCTAGAACATCCTCCTCGCTGAGCGTGCCTGGCTTGAGCGGCACAACAACGGCGACGACTGCCTCGTCACGGATTGGGTCGGGAACGCCAACAACGCAGACTTCGGCGACGAGCGGATGGTCGCTGATCGAACCTTCGACTTCGATCGCTGAGACGTTCTCCCCGGCGCGCTTGATCATGTCCTTTTTGCGGTCGAAGAAGTAGAGGTACCCCTCGCTGTCGGCGTACGCGTTGTCGCCGGTGTGCATCCGCCCGTTGCGGAACGCGCCCGCAGTCGACTCCTCGTCGCGGTAGTAGCCGAGCATCAGATCCCGCCCTGGCGTCCCGCGGACGGTTATCTCACCGACCTCGCCCTGCGCCACCTCGTTGCCTTCCTCATCGACAAGCTCCAGGCGCCTGCCCGGCGACGGGCGCCCGATCGACGGCCACCGCCGCGGCCCGGAAACTGGCGAGACGGTCAGCAGCGTCATCGCCTCCGACAACCCGTAACCATTGATCAGCTCAACCCCGAAGCGCTCCTCGAACTGGTCCTTCTCCGCGTCGCTTACGTTGATCGCGTAGAACAGCTTTCGCAGCTGATGATCTGTCTCGTCCGGCCCGGCCGGCTGCGCGAGCATCGTGCGCAGCTGCATCGCGACGATCGCTGTCTGAGTCGCCCGATACTCCTGGACTTGCCCCCAGAAGCGTGAGGCCCGGAACTCCTCAATCAGGATCAGCGTGCCGCCTACAGTCAACGTCGCGAAGAGCGACATCGCCTGTGCATTGACATGGAAGAGCGGCAGCGCAGTCAGGCACCGCTCACCCTCGTCAAGCCAGAGGCAGTGGACCGAATCGAGCCCTGAGCGGACGACTATTGCGTGCGTCAGCATCACAGCCTTAGGCTTGCGCGTCGTGCCGGAGGTGAAGATCAACTGGGCCAGGTCGTTGCTCGAGAGTTGTACCTCCGGGATGTCAACTCCGTCATCGATAACGCTCTGGAGCGTTCTGTAGCCGTCAGCTTCGCCGCGCGCGACGAGCACCGTCGGCGCCGTTGCTACTTGGCCAGCGGCTTCTGCGACCGGCTGAACCAGTGACGGCTCGGTTATCACGAAGCGAGCAGAGCTGAAATCAATTAGGTGCTCCAGCTCGCCGGCCGTGTTGGCAATGTTCGATGGGACAAGCACCGCGCCGAGCCGTGCCATCGCAAACCATGCGATCAGGAACTCAGGCGAGTTGCGTAGGTGCAGGACCACGAAGTCGCCTTTGCTGATCCCGAGACCGACGAAACCACGCGCACACAGTTCGACCTCGGCGCGCAGTTCGGCGTAGGTCAGTTCAGTTATCTCCCTCTCGGAGCTTTCAAAGATCAGGAAGGTGCTGTCGCCGCGCGCCTCTACCTGCTCGTCAAGGAGATCGATCATCGTGCGATCGCCGATTGGATCGAGCACCCCTGGATTGACAATCTGGTTCATGACTTTTCCCCGGCGCTTTCGTTGGATTTGGACTTGGATTTGGATTTGGATTTGCTCATGCCATGTACATCCCGCCATTGACGTCGAGCGTCGCTCCGTGGACGAAGCTTGCAAGATCGGAGACCAGCACAACGGCCATTGCGGCCTGCTCCGAAGGCTGCGAGCCACGCCCGAGCGGGGTGCGCATGAAAGCTTCTGACCGTGCTTCCTCATTGAGGATCGTGTTCATCTCGGTGAACGTAAAGCCGGGGTGAATGCAGTTGACGCGCACTCCGAGTGGCCCCGCGTAGGCCGCCACATGACGGGTCAAGCCGCCAATCCCAGCCTTCGCCGCGGCGTATGGTGCGCTCGCGCGCAGGCCACCGGTACGCGCGGCGAAGGATCCGAACAGCACAATCCGCCCGTCACCGTGCTCACGCATGTGCTCAACGGCTGTCTGGCAGACCAAGAAGCTGCCCTTGAGGTTGATGTCGATGATCTGGTCCCATTCTTCATCGTCAACATCGGGAAGTTTTGAGATTCGATAGATCCCGGCCGAGTGGATCAGCACATCGATCTGGCCGAAGTGGTCGCGAACCTCGCCAAACGCCCGCTCGACATCGGCGCGATCGGATATATCGGCGACCAGTCGCAGATGGCCATCGCCGGCAACACTGTGCTGCTCAAGCGCCTGCGCATTGTTGTCGATTAGCGCCAGCTTTGCTCCCTCTCCCTCGAGTATCTCGATACAGGCTCGACCGATCCCGCTGGCCGCCCCGGTCACAATGCAGACCCGCCCTGCCAATCCACTGTTAAGCACGTCAATACCCCTTCGCGGCATTCCAGCCGCCGTCGACAAACAGAGTTTCGCCGTGGACGTAGTCCGAGGCGTCGCTGCATAGGAAGATCGCCGGTCCAGCAAGGTCGCTGACCTGACCCCACCGCCCTTGCGGAGTGTTCGCGGTGAGGATTTCGCGCATCGCTGGATCCTCGAAGTAGCGAGCGCTCAGCGGCGTCTCGATCACGCCCGGAGCGATCGAGTTGCAACGGATCCCGGAGCCCGCGAGCTCGGACGCGATCGAACGGGTCAGAGCCGAAACAGCCCCCTTGCTGGTGTTGTAGGCCGATCGCTCGGTTAGGGCCAGCTGGCCAGCGATCGAGCCGAGATTGAGAATCTTTCCTCCGCCACGGTCGATCATGAGCTTCGCCGCTGCCTGGCTGCAGATGAAGGTCCCGGTCACGTTGACGTCGATCGTCCTGCGCCATAGATCAATCGGATGCTCGGTAAACGGCGCTTGGTAGCGAATACCAGCGCTGTTGACGAGAAAATCGAAACTACCAAAGCGCTCAAGAACCTCAGCGAACGCCTCTGCGACGCGGACGTCGTCGGTCACATCGCCGTCGAGCCCAAGCGCCGAGCCGCCAAGCCGCGCAGCGGCAGCAGCCGCGTCGGCAAGATCGAATAACGCAACGTCCGCCCCTGCGTCTTGAAACGCTTCAGCCAAGCCAAAGCCAATGCCACTTGCGCCGCCGGTGATCACGCCAGCCTTCCCTTCAAGAGCGCCCGTCATGCGCGAGGCGGGTCGTTGGCGGTTGGTCCGAGCAGATCGCGGGCGATCATCCAGCGGTGGATCTCGGCCGTCCCATGGCCGATCCGCCAGAGGCGCACCTGCCGGAAATAGCTCTGGACGGGATTGTCTTTCGCGTATCCGCGCCCGCCGAAGACCTGCATGCAACGATCTGTCACGCGCTGAGCCATCTCGGTTGCGAACAGCTTGGCTTTGAAAGCCTCTGTGCGCACGTCGCGGCCCTCATCTGCGTGCCATGCCGTCTGGTAGACGAGAAGCCGTGCCGCATCAAGTTCGACGTCGCTGTCAGCGAGCATGAACTGAATTCCCTGACGACTGGCAATCGGCTGCCCCCAAGTGCTCCGTTGCTGAGCCCACGCGACCGCCTCGTCCAGGCAACGCTGCGCGATGCCAAGCTGGTAGGAAGCAATCTTCAGCCGACCGTGGCTGAGCTGCTCGTCGGCAACGGCGAAGCCACAGTCAACCTCGCCTAGGATCTGGCTTGCGGGAATACGGCAGTCGTCGAGCCTGATCTCGGCCGGTTCCCAGGCGTCTCCCATCGTTGGGATTGTGCGAACCACCTCATATCCAGGCGTACCCGAATCGATCAGAAAGATGCTCACTCCGCGTGAACCTTTCTCCGGGCTCGTTGACGCAAAGAGAATCAAGAACTCGACTCGCTCAGCGAGACCGATGAAGAGCTTCTGACCATTGATTACCCACTCGTCCCCGTCGCGCACCGCTGTCGTCTCGATCGCGCCGAGGTCGGACCCAGTGCCAGGCTCGGTAAACGCGTAACAGCTGCGCCGATCGCCGCTGACGACTGACGCGAAGTAAGGCTCCCATTGCTCTGGTGAGCAGTGGTAAAGGACCGGCTCCGGCGCGCCACCGGTTTCAAACATCATCGGGTGGCGGTTGAGCTCCTCGTGAACTGCGCAGACAGCAAGCTGACCCATGCCGAGCCCGCCGTGCTCCTGGGGCACATCGATCGCCCAAAGACCAAGCGCACGCGCCTCCCCCTGCAGCTGGGGGCGCAGCGGCCAGGGAACGTTGCCGTTAAGCAGGAACTCCTGCTCAAGTGGCGCGAGGCGCTGCTCGCGAAACTGACGCGCCACAGCAACAAGCTCCTGCACGTCGTTAGGAA
>Ga0194048_10000483_pt1 | contig 19417 bp, 30 predicted proteins | sample JunL225m_MetaG_FD_161685 | JGI IMG/M metagenome (GOLD analysis project Ga0194048, IMG submission 161685) | Anoxic zone freshwater microbial communities from boreal shield lake in IISD Experimental Lakes Area, Ontario, Canada - Jun2016-L222-5m | ecosystem: Environmental > Aquatic > Freshwater >...
GCGTATAAGGTACAATTAAACCTGTGGGCCCATCACCTCTTCTTGGGATTTCGACTTTGATTTCGGACGAAACACGTCCTGCTTCACTGAAGCGACTTCGCCCTTCACTGTATACTCCCCCTTTGACAACAACGCTTCGAGTGTTTTGATTGTTTTTGCACCAACTCCGGTAATTGCTAGACCTTTGAGCGAACCCCTTTTATCGTAATAGTCAACAATGTCAATACTAGAATTCGCAATCAGTTTCTCCACAAGGAGATAGGTTACCCAGCATTGAGAGTACTGGCTCACAACTCTAAAGTACTGCTTTGCCAATACCGCATTGGAATTGGGAACAGGATTCAAAGCTATTGGTTCTTTTAGGTTCATGATACACCGTATAAGGTACAATTAAACCGGCATCGTCTGATGTCGTGGTGGCATCTCAGTCCATTTGGATTTAATACAATCCTTGAGCATGCCGTCTATGTGCTTACTTCCAAGCTGAAACATGAGCATAGCTCCCGTGCTTTTGGAATTCATTTTTTGGTTCAGCCTGCACATAGGTTGACCCATGCTTTTTAAGAGAGCAGTACCCTCCGCCGAACGTGCTCCAGTATCTTGCAGTGTCTTGCCCGCAACCTTTTCGGCAGCGCGGACTAGCCCAGTGGCTAGACCTCTGCGACGATACCTCTCCTCAATCCGAACAATCTCTAGCTTGCCGGGAGCCTTGTCGAAGGTGCAGAAACCAACCACGTGCCCGTATTTGCCGTTGTGGCACACGCACAGGACGCAATCCGTTGAGCTAAGGTCGGAGATGTCCGCTTCCGCCCAGTAAAACTTTTCAATCTCTTGATTCATTTTAGTTTCTTTTAATGAAAAATAGGTTCATGATACCGTATAAGGTACAATTAAATCAGCGAAGCAGCGTTTTTTCGGTGGTACGCTTCTGCAATAGTGCCAAAAATTTTGCGGTCGGTCTCAGTGCCTGTGAGCACTGTCGTGCGAGGGGAGATTCCAGAAAGTTTGTCATCTCAATGTCATGTTCCGCACGCCTTCCCAGTGGGTCTACGCCTGCAACGGTCGCAAAATACTCCTTCACCCACTCGTCGGAACTGTCCATTATACCAAATGCCAGCATTTTTCGGTGCATAATGTCTGGCAATCGTCCTTGGATTGCCCATCGTGAGTAAAAAAAAGACATTTCTGCACTCGTACTTATCGCAGCTTCGCCAAGCACGAATCGACCGCCGATTATCTCTACTGCATAATGGTAAGAATAATATGCACTCGTACTTATCGCCGCTTCGCCAAGTTCCCATCGACACTGTTTTACAGCTATTGCATAGCAATAGGAAGCATCTGCCTCCTCACTGATAATCTGCTCCAGTGATTCACGATCCTTATGGTTCTTGTCTTCACATAGTTTTCTATACGCTTGTTCTGGATTCATTTTTAGTGTCCTTACGCTTTAAGGTACAATGCTTTTTAGACCCTATATAATCTAAATAACGCTTCACATATCTGTCCGAACTATCAATTATACCAAATGCAAGCATTTTTCGGTGCATAGTGTCTGGCAATCGTCCGCCTATTACTTCTTTTGCATATTTAAAAGAAGCATCGGCATATTTGCTTATTGCAGCTTCGCCAAGTTCCCATCGTCCGCCTATTACATCTCTTGCATACAACTGAGACCATCTTGCTTTTTGACTTATTGCAGCTTCGCCAAGTTCGAATCGACCCTTGATTACATGATTTGCATAGTTAAAAGAAGCATATGCACTCTCGCTTATTGCAGCTTCACCAAGTACGAATCTTGCTTCTGTTACATATTTTGCATATTCACACGAATATTCTGCGTCCTTGCTTATGACATATTCACCAAGTTCCCATCTTCCTTCGATTACATGTTCTGCATAAAGACAAGAACATTCCGCACTTATGCTGATAGTCTGCTCCAGTACTTCACGATCCTTATGGTTAGGATCTTTACGCAATATATCATATGCCCAATTTGGATTCATTTTTAGTGTCCTTACGCTTTAAGGTACAATACTTTTTAGATCCTAGATACTTCTTCACATATTTGTCCGAACTGTCAATTATACCAAATGCAATCATTTTATTGTGCATTACGGTTGGCAATCGTCCTTTTATCACATCTTTTGCGTAAATGTACAGCCATGCTGGACACTTCATTGCGAGTTCTTCTGTCCAATTTCTTCTGATAACATACTTTCCATACCAATATGAATAATATTCATATTTACATATTGTTTCTTCTGCAAGTTCGAATCGCCCATGGATTACATTTCTTGCATAACCACAAGAATAACCTGCATTTTTGCTTATAGCAGCTTCGCCCAGTACGAATCGGCCTACCATACCCCGACGACAACATACATTTCTTGCGTAAAGATAAGAATACTTAGAATGTGTGCTGATATCCCGCTCTAGATATTCCAGATTTTTATGGTTGTTGTTTTTTCGTAATGTTTTATAAGCTTGTTCTGGAGTCATTTTTAGTTTCCTTCCTTACACTATAAGGTACAATACTTTTTAGATCCTAAATAACGCTTCACATATCTGTCCGAACTATCAATCATGCCAAAAACTAGCATTTTATTGTGCATTCCGGTTGGCAACCGTCCTTTGATCACATCTTTTGCGTAGAGATAAAGCCATATAGGACACATCACGGCTAGTTCTGGCGTCCAATTTCCTCGGACCAAATCATTTGCATAAAAATTAGCATAAACTTCTTTTTTGCTTATCGCAGCTTCGCCAAGTTCGAATCGACCGCCTATTACTTCTTTTGCATAATAATAAGAAGCATCGGCATCCTTGCTTATTGCAGCTTCGCCAAGTTCCCATCGCCCGCCTATTACCTCTTTTGCATACCACTGGGACCATCTTGCTTTTTGACTTATCGCAGCTTCGCCAAGTATGAATCGTCCGCCTAATACATTTGTTGCATACTCATAAGAATGAATTGCGTCCTCGCTTATCACAGCTTCGCCAAGTTCGAATCTTCCTTGGATTACATGTTCTGCATAAAGACAAGAAACTAATGCATCCTCGCTTATTGCAGCTTCACCAAGTACGAATCTTCCTTTGATTACATATCTTGCATACCAATAAGAATGTTCTGCATCCTTGCTGATAGCCTCTTCGCCAGGCATGAATCGACTTTCGATTGCATATTTTGCATATTGATAAGAATATATTGTACTTTTGCTTATTGTAGCTTCGCCAAGTATAAATCTTCCTTGAACTACACTACTTGCATACTCCACAGAATATTCTGCGTCCTCGCTTATAATGTGTTCCAGTGATTCACGATCCTTATGGTTCTGGTCTGCACATAATTTTTCAAACGCTTGATTTGGATTCATTTTTAGTGTCCTTACGCTTTAAGGTACAATACTTTTTAGATCCTAGATACTTCTTCACATATTTGTCCGAACTATCCATTATACCAAAGGCTATCATTTTATTGTGCAGTACGGTTGGCAATCTACCTTTGACAACATCTTTTGCGTAAATGTATAGCCATGCTGGACACATAGCGGCGAGTTCTGGCGTCCAATCTCGGATCGCACATACTGCGTAACGAAAAGACCACAGGGCATCTTTGCTTATCGCAGCTTCGCCTAATACGAATCGTTCGTGGATTATATCCCGAGCATACCAATAAGAATACAGAGAACTCTCGCTTATTGCAGATTCGCCAAGTTCGAATCGACCTCCTATTACATGCTCTGCATAAAGACAAGAATATTCAGAACTTTTACATATTGCAGGTTCACCAAGTATGAATCGGCTTTTCAGTACATATTTTGCATAATAATGAGAATACTCTGCGTCTTTGCTTATTGCTTCTTCTCCAAGTTCCCATCGTCCTTTTATGAAATGTTTTGCATAACGTTCAGCATATTCTGCATCTTTGCTTATCGCAGCTTCACCAAGCACGAATCGACACCTGAGTCTTCCTTCTGCATAATTATAAGAATGTTCTGCACTCTCACTGATAATCTGCTCCAGTGATTCACGCTGGCGCTTCGGCAGAAGCCACTGATTATGTCCGCATAATATTCTATACGCTATTTCTGGAGTCATGTTTTAACTTTTTTGCTAGATACTTCTTCACATATTTGTCAGAACTATCAATCATGCCAAAAACTAGCATTTTATTGTGCATGGCTTTTGGTAACCGTCCTTTGCTCACATCTTTTGAGTAGAAAAATAGCCAGCATGGACACATCACGGCGAGTTCTTGTGTCCAGCTTCCTCGGATTACATATTTCGCATATAGAAAAGCGTAGCGGTCACTTTTACTTATCGCAGCTTCACCAAGTTCGAATCGTGCACCGCAGAAGCCAGAGTCTCCGATTTCTGTATACCATACAACCTTATAGCAGCCGGGCCACTTATACCACGGTAATGATGCATTTCTTTCATACGAATATATCGTTCGTCGAAAGCGTGCATAGTTGCAAGACCACTTTGCATCACTGCATATTGTGTGTTCTAGTGATTCACGATCCTTATGGTTAGGATCTTTTTCTAAAATAGAAAACGCTATTTCTGGAGTCATTTTTAGTGTCCTTACGCTTTAAGGTACAATACTTTTTTCTAGATACTTCTTCACATATTTGTCAGAACTATCAATCATGCCAAAAACTAGCATTTTATTGTGCATGGCTTTTGGTAGCCGTCCTTTGCTCACATCTTTTGCGTAGAGAAATAGCCAGCATGGACACATCACGGCTAGTTCTTGTGTCCAGCTTCCTCGGATTCGGATTACATATTTCGCATACCAAAAAGAATACTCTGCATCTTTGCTTATCGCATCTTCACCAAGTTCCCAGCGACCCTTGATTACATTTATTGCATATTCATAAGACAACTCTGCATCCTTGCTTATCGCAGCTTCACCAAGCACGAATCTTCCTTCGATTATATATTTTGCATACCAATAAGACCGCTCTGCACTCTCACTTATTGCAGCTTCGCCAAGTTTCCAGCGACCCTTGATTACATTTATTGCATATTTGTAAGACCAAAACGCATCACTGCATATTGTGTGTTCTAGTGATTCACGATCCTTATGGTTATGATCGTTTTCTAAAATATCATACGCTTGTTCTGGAGTCATGTTTAATATCCTTACCCTTTAAGGTACAATATTTTTTTGCACCTAAATACTTCTTCACATATTTGTCCGAACTATCAATTATACCAAAGGATATCATTTTGTTGTGCATTACGGCTGGCAATCGACCTTTGACAACATCTTTTGCGTAAGTATATAGCCAACATGGGCACATCACGGCTATTTCTGGTGTCCAGTTTCCTTTTATTACATGTTGTGCGTAAAGAGAATACAACTCTGCCTCTTTGCTTATTGCAGCTTCTCCAAGTTTGAATCGCTCCCAGATTATCTCTTTTGCATACCAATAAGAATACCATGCATTATCGCTTATTGCAGCTTCTCCAAGTTCGAATCGACCGCCTATTACCCATTCTGCATACTGGTAAGAATATTCATCACTCGTACTTATCGCAGCTTCACCAAGTACGAATCGCCTCTTTATTACATTTCTTGCAAGATCCCAGGAATTTTCTGCATTCATCACATATCGTGCATATTTATAAGAACATTCTGCATCGCTGCACAGTGTTTGTTCTAGTGCTTCACGATCCTTATGCAGTGGCTCGTTGCGTAATATGCCATACGCTGCTATTTCTGGAGTCATTTTTAATATCCTTACCCTTTAAGGTACAATATTATCGTTCCCGAATTATCATTCGTCAAAATCTGGCGGCTCAAAGTCAATTAAAGGGTATTCTTTAGGATTGAATGTAATATAACAATGCTTTAGATCAGGAGCTTTGTTTATGATATACATTGCATCATGTAGTTTTGTTTCATTGCTGAAACATACACTTCCAATGTTTGCTTTGTTGCTTTTATAAAATTTTGCACCACTTTTAAAACAATAACTCTGTAGCAATTTTGTATTACAGTTATTAAAACTTACATTAATCTTATAGCTACCATGGGAAACCACTGAAAGATTATTAGGAAGTGAGGAACCCGATGTGAAACAACCATAGTCAGGCTCAAAAACAAGACAACATCCTATAATTTCATTCAGGAACTTTAACTCCATATTTTCTTTATCTTCATTTTTTTCATTTTTAGATGAAACACCAAAGAAATGAGGATACGTGCCATCACAAGAAAATTCTTTTTCTACTAATTTTACCTTCAGTATGTCTCCAAAACTTACAGATGGCGTAAAAATTGGTGATTCACATAATTTTACGTATGATTTTCCTACAATTTCTGCCTTTACAATCTCAAGAACATCATTCTGATCAGTAAAACCTAAAACAGAAATATTTTCATCCTCTAAAGGTTCACTCCAAGGCCAAACATCCTTAAAACTTCGAAATACCACATAAATATCACCAGAATTTTCCATATTGCCGTTCCTTTTTTAGGTTTTGAATAGTCTACAGTCATCCTAACATCCTTGTCTACCGAATAAGGTACAATTATTTCCTAATTCTCGATCTTTTTCAGGATAAAAACTCATTTTTTTGCTTGTAAACAGTGTTTTTCTGGTTTCAGGTCCTCGATGGATCCCAAAAAAACATTGTTTTTCAACACGCGCGTCCAGGTTGCCACCTTGGAAACGTTGTTTTCCAAACTCCCGAGCTGACGTGCACCCATAAAAACATTGTTTTTCATGCTAGGGCCCGCTGCAGGCATGAAAATATTATGTTTTTCAAAAAATTGGTGCCTTGAGGCTGCTAAAAAAAACGTTGTTTTTCGGGTTCATAGCTAACGGACACATTCCCTATTAAAACGTTGTTTTTCATGCTCAGACTCCGCCGGTTGGCATGTTTTTTGACCTACCCAAATACGGTATGTCACCAAAAATGAATTTTTTGTCCGTCAGAACACAAAAAAATATGCCGTTACGACGTCTGGAAGTAATGAAAACGTGTTTTTACGCTCGAGCCCGCGTTCATGACACAAAAAATGTCGTTTTTGACCCTACCCAAATATGGTAGGTCCCCAACAAATGCTATTGACCAACTCTGTCAAGGCATCGCTTTTATGATTCGGTTAAAGGAGACCCCCATGAAAATAAACCTAAAAGGCACGGAATCACAGCGGTATCGTGAGATTCGCAAGGTCAAGCAGTTTGTTCTGATGCCCGACAAGCGTGCGATGACGCACCGACCGAAGATTGTTTCCTGCTACTTGACCCCCAGACAGCAGCACAAAAAAATGGAAATGTACTCCGAAGGCGACCAATGAAATGTCGTCTCACACCTCGTAAGCTGGGGTCAGAGATACGTCGTTCCGATCTGAAGATGAACCTGCAATACACCATGTTCCTCATACGAGATTACACGTTTCAGTGCATCGCATGATTCGCACAGATAAAATCCATACACTTGAATGCTTGGCTTACTAACTACACAGCAGCAACAATGCAGTGCGTCTCCATGTCCTGCTGCGTATTCGTTAATCATTTCGCAGTCTCACTCAGAAAGTTCTGTGCCGCACGCTCGTCAGAAAACTGAAGCTCTAGCGAGTAGGTTTCTGGAAGAGGGCTGTAGAGGAAGTGGGCAAGGATGCGGTCTGAGTGCTTGTCGATGATATTCTGGAGGTTCTGTATCTTTCCAGCATTGCCGGTGAGGTGGACCTGTGGGTCCCAGTCGTTTTTCTCTTCCCACTGCGGTGCGGTCGGTGCATTAATGTTTAGCATGGTTTCTCCTTTGTGTAGTCATTGTATCAGGACGCCTGGACAGATTTGGTACAGGTCACCAACGTCCGGAGTCCTAAAAAAGTGTTTTTACGCTCGCGCCCGCATGCAAACGCACTGGTTGCGCTAGGAAGAAAACAGCAGAACTTTCCCGAGCGGGACAAAATGACCCGTCACCGGGTGGAAAAGCCGACAATATTCCCGTTCGGGAAATTTCCCTCGTCAAAGGAGCCCTGCATGAGTACGCATGCCACAAAATTTCGAACTTTTGACCCTACCAGAATTCGGTAGGTCACCAACAAATGAACTTTTTGCCTGTCAGGACCTCAAAAGTTATGTTTTTCAACATGATATCCTGGGTACCAATAGGAAAAACTATGCCGTTACGACGTCCGGAGTCCTGAAAATGTGTTTTTCATGAGCCCGCAGGACGACATGCCACAAAAATGTCGTTTTTTGATCTATACTTTGCACAATTCTCACCATTCTGAGTAAAGTATCAATCATCTGGAACCGTTGTTTTTCACTCTCGGGCAGCATGCTGCGAGTCCCGAAAACGTGTTTTTACGCTCGAGCCCGCGTTCATGACACAAAAAATGTCGTTTTTGTCCCTACCAGAATATGGTAGGTCCCCAACAAATGAAATTTCTGGGGCTATTGACCATGCCACAAAAATGTCGAGCTTTTTGACCCTACCAGAATTCGGTAGGGCTTCAAAAAAACAAGGATCAACCAGCGATAACTTTGCTTTTCCGTGCAGACCACCGTGCAGAACAGTCAGGACACATCCAATACGAAACGCCGTCGTAGTATTCCTGAATTTCCACTCCAATTAAACGAGACCAACGATGCGGAGGACTTCCATAACTTTGGAAAATATGATCTCGAAGATCATCATCGCTGGTGTCCGCACACCACGCTTGACCCCGCAAAGTATCAAAAATATCGCCGCCGTCCCAAGAAGAGTTACAGTTTGGGCAGCGACCATGCCGGTCCAAGTCAGGCTCACAAGAAACATGCATACTTCACCTTGAAAGGAGGAAAAAGAGGAAGATCAGAATTTGAAATAACGACCAAAAAAATAATTATTGGTCGTTACTACATTAAGATATGAAATGCTCAAATTGCGGTTCTTCAGTGAAGAGACTCCCATCTGAAATAAGAAAAAGCAAGTCTGGAAATTCGTTTTGCTCAAAGTCTTGTGCGGCTGTTTTTAACAACAAGAAATATCCAAAAAGACATAGAACTAGAAGATGCGACATCTGCAATGAACTTGTTCGGTCGGATAGCAAGTATTGCAGTGGTTGCTATAGAAGAAAACACTACCTAGAAGACAAAACTTTGGCCGAGGCAACAGCAGATCGCAAAGACAATAACAGGTACACATCTATAAGACAAGTGTCTAGGAAAACATATTTGAGATCAAATAAACCAAAGTGCTGTGCCGAATGCGGGTATAGCAATCACATAGAAGTATGCCACATTAGAGATATACCTGACTTCCCTCCCTCTGCTTTGGTGCGGGAAATAAACGACTTGAGCAATTTGATAGCCCTTTGTCCCAATCACCATTGGGAATTTGACAATGGATTGCTTGTAAATAGGCTCGAGGGAATCGAACCCAAGATTAGACTCAGTGAAAATCCGAGAGGTGGGACTTGAACCCACAACATCCGCTTTATGAGAGCGGCGCTTCTAACCAATTGAGCTACTCTCGGTAAAGTCCTCCATGACTACATTATTTTATCATATCGTGTCATCATTGTCAACGGTTTCAACCTGCTTCATGATCCGTCTTACAGCATATTTATTCAAACATACCTTTTGTCCCGCCATACTAGGGATAATCGAATTCCGTAGCCAGTTTCTCCGTGATCCCTTTATCAAAAAGTTCGAATCATCCTCCACAACGTAACTGCTCCATCCATTTCTTTCTACAAATACTCTAAAATCACTTTTTTTACACAGCAAAAAAGGATGAGATATTGTGAAATCCGGAAATTTACTCTCCAATTCAAACGGAACCTTGTCACAATGACCACGGAAACAGTTCATAATGTATGACTCAACCCAGTCGTTCACATGGTGTGCCGTGATGATTGTACCACCCGGTGCCACTCTCGAATAAAAATCTAACCTCGCACCACGACACTCATTCTCGGTACTAAGACCACCCCCAGTTTCAGCGATTCCAAGGGTGCACAGAGTATCACATAATTCATAGAATTTCTTCATCATAATACCATTCTGAGGTCTTATGTTGTGATTGAAATGTATTGGGGTGACGGAGTATCCCTTTCGGTACAGCCACAATAAAGCAGCTACACTGTCTACACCCATCGATACCGCCATGTGGTAGTGACGGTCCTTACGAAGTATTGACTTTATAAGATTTATCATTTTATAAAAAATGCACGGCTAAAAGAAAAGTCTCTTTTAGCCGTGCAGCACATCAAGGTATACGATTTAGCGGTAGCGTACACATGCGTACCAACCCTTTAAACCACGGGCGACTCCAATATCAATTGGTGTCTTTTTACCCCAATAACAACAGTTCTTAATAGCATCATCTGAACTATAAGAACTGTAGCCAACTCCTTCAGATCCACGATTGCCACCACAATGACCAAGGTAGCCACGGGACGCTTGAATCTCTGCCACTCCTTGGGCAGTAGAATTGGATGATACAAAACTATAACTCTTAACCGCTGGCAAACTCTTAATTACCGGCATGCTACTGCCCTTACGAACGACAACATCCTGAGCCGAACATACAGCACTTAAGAAAAACAAACAAAAAATAGCAAACGCCTTCATAGCAGCCTCCTAGTTACAAATTAAAAGACAATACAGAGGATATTATAGGATTAAAAGGGCGGCTTGTCAACCTTTAGACAATATTAAACACTTTAAGCAAAATTACTCCAGACAAACCCAAGCCAAGTATGCTCGTAATTGTACGAACTAACTCAAATTTATGATTGTGTTTATCTACCCACAATTCAAAGTCATCACGCAACTTACCCGAATCACGCAACTCCCTCATTTTACGCTTGCTTATACTCATTTTATTATCTTTCATATGTGGTAGGTTGCGTCGTGCCTTAGTTCATGGGCTAGGGTTTTCAGTTGATTGCGCAGGCTACTCCATATCATGTCGGAAGCGAAGTCGGCTTCAGCACCGATCTCGCCGTTGTGGCTATCCTCGTAAGAGTCGTAGTCGGGCTCTTGCGGCTCATCGATAACTACGATTTCAGCGGAAATTGCGTCAAGGATGATTGCAAGGGCAATCGGGTCACAGCACAACTCCTGTCCAAACTCTTCAATAATGTTCGCGACGATTTCGCCTTGCTTACTCATTTCCTCACCTTTCTTTCAAGATAAAATAACATCGTATCAGTGTACTAACTCACACTTAAAATTTTTCAACTCTATTCCAGCCGAGTTCTCACTGCCCAAAACCCACCCTACCAACATTTCATTCGCCCGAGGCACTACATTATCAATAGGTTGCACAGCATTCTTGGAAATCAAAGCCCTGTTCCAAGCATCGCCATAATGAACAACAACACTACCACTACAAACTAATTTGCTAGTATTCTTGAATTTCAACAACATCTCATCGGTTAAACGTAACCTATAATAATTCATGCTATAAGAAGCGAATAAATCGTCCGGAGGACCTAAGGATAAAGTATACACTCCATTGAATGGTCCCACAATATCAGTTACAGGAAACGAAACCTTTAAAGACTTTCCATTAAATTCCTGCATCTTTTTTACGAGTGCATTCTCTAATAATACCCTCTTAGAGAAAAACTCATCGCTACCACCACACACAATATCTCTCGCAAGACTGCTTAAAACACGCAATGCAGCATCGTTATCCGGATCCCGTGAATGCCTATTCCAAAAGCCACCCTCCAAAGAACCAGTTGGCTCAACACCACGTGAATGGCACGTTAAAATGCAAAAAACAAAAAATAAAAAAAATATTCTCATAATTCTATAGAATATGGATACAAACATCGACCGTGAGGAATAAGACCGGATACATCCGCCAATACTTCAAAATCATTGCACGCACCAAAACTCGTAAGAACCTCTATTAAAGGAAGCATTTCTAAATCATGCAGTTCTGCAAACCGCTCCACAAGAAAAAAAGGACGCCCTGATTCTAAACTTTCCTTATTCATAATATTCTCCTCTAAAAAAAGATATAAATACGAATAAGTTGCAACCGGTTTCACACCTTTCATTCGCACGCCCTGCAATAATTTTCTTGATGTTCCACAAATTTGTTCTCCGTAATGGTATTGAAAATATCCTTCGCTGCAAGGGATAATTCGTCGCAGTGGTTCCAAACGATAACGACCACCGCCTCCTCAGCTTTTATAGCCGCACGGCGAGATTTAAACGGTTTGACGACGCCCGTAAGATCCCAAAGCCGCACGGTCTTATTTTTATCGTTCATCGTACTCGGAAGTTCCTTCACACCGGTACTCCTCCAAAGAAATTTATCGCGGTCTTTTACAATCTCCACTCCGTGATCGTTCGCCCACTTTTTTATTTCACTCCAAAGCATAAAAATCTTTCATTCCAAAGCATAAAACTACGAACAAGAGTAGGCGACGTTGCCGCGAAGCACAAAACCCTCATCGGTGATATAGAACACGCTGAGAGCCTGCTTCTTTGTTTGCCCGTTCTTCACAACTCGATTCCCATTGTTGCTCGAGTGAACCGGGTACTGAGTCACGTCGCCCTCGCAAAAGGAGACGGTGGCAGATGTCACCCACCAAGCACTTCTTCCGCCGCCGTTTTGACCCTTGTACGCATGGTAGATCACGATGGCAGGCTTGCCGTCAAGGACCGTCTCGCAAGCGAGTGTGTACCCCTCGTCTTGATGCCGATGAACCTTGCCGTCTGGCTTGCAGTTATTCATTTATTAATCACAATCATAACGAGTAAAAATTCCATGCGACACATCTTATAAGGTACAATTAAAATCTTGTACCCCGTGTCGGTACAGAAAGCAATATGAATTTTCATTATCCGCACAAATATAGCAAATCGAACCCATGTTTTTTCTATGATTAAAATGATCTAGCGGCACTATATAATGGCGTGAAATCGCTAATTATTAAATGTCCTAAATGTGGCAAAGAATTTAACTGTATAACCAAACATGGAAACAGAAATAAATTCTGTTCCAGGAGTTGTGCAAATATTAGGGTTTGGGATGAAGAAAAAAGAGCCAGACATTCAATATTAGCAAAAAATCACCCTACTTACAAGCCTCAAAATTTAGTCAAAAGAACCTGTCCTTGTGGCAAAGAATTCCCTGTAAGACCATGTTTGAAAAGAAAACATTGTTGCCATGCATGTTCAGTGACTTACAGACCAAAAGAAATAAGAAATAAATGCGGAGGGTACAGAGAAGGTTCAGGAAGAAGTAAATCTGGTTACTACAAAGGAATTTATTGTGGCTCAACTTATGAGTTATGCTGGGTCATTTATCATTTAGATAACTATTTGCCATTCAAAAGATTCAAAGGATTCTTAAAAGGACACGGAATTAAATACTATCCCGACTTTTTAATTGATAATAAAATAATCGAAATTAAAGGATATTGGACTGATTCTGTTGATAAAAAAACGAAATTAGCAGAGTCTATGGGATATGAAATCGAAGTGCTCTATAAGGAAAATTTGAATAAAGTGTTTGATTATGTAAAAGAAAAATACGGAACACATAAGTTTCAAACTTTATATGATGATCACAAGCCTTCTTATGTCGGAATTTGTTGCGAATGTAAAAAAGAATTCTCTAAAGAACGAACGCAACCTAGAACAAAAAATGTTTTTTGTTCTAGGTCTTGTTGTGGAAAATACCGAAAAAAAATACCCCGTGTCGGTAACGCTCCGACGTCTCAGCCTTGACTTACCACTATGACTTTCGCCACCCTTTCGGTTTGTAGTCTGGACTTTACCTTCACCATTGTACTTAAACTTTAGGTGCACCTCGTCAAGTCTCTACACCTTCCTATAAAATAGGCTTGGCTCGGTATTGGCATTTTACAGCGTTCACCGACTTTGGGGTGTTCTACTTTAAAAGTTTCCTTTTAAGCACTCCTTCTAAAGGGCCGTGTACTAACTTCTATACGAACGGGGCGGAATGGGTGATGAAGGACTCGAACCTTCGACCTAAGCGTTAAAAGCACCTTGCTCTACCAACTGAGCTAATCACCCGACGACACTTTAAGGTACAATAAAATTCACAAAACCCTCTCTATATTAGGGATTATGTAATTTTTCGTGTAATACTCCGCACGATACTTCTTAGAAGTATCATAAGACCGCACATAAATGTCATAAAGATCATCACGGTGCGCCGATTCATACAAATCTTGGAACATATTTTCACTCCGTATACGAAGGCAGTTCACTCCATGATCGAAAGGAACACTCCATGCTAAATTATCATACTGCATTGCCATAATAGATCCAACATTTGCCTCGCCATGACGAAAACATTTCACCCCAGCACCAGGTAAACTCACACTAATTTTACTCTCGTTTTGAAACCGTATTATTTCATTATAATGCACACGGGCAAAATGCGGTGTGAAAATTGGTGCCCATGTCTCTCCACGGGGTGAAGAGAAATATTTTTCGTAATGACCCCATTCTGAAATTATTTCATAGTTCTGCATCTTAGAGAATATTTCACCATGCAATAACATGCGGGATGGATGCGAATAACCCCAATTATAAAACACAGTTATCCGTCTAGAATCAAATACGGCTTTACCGCAAAGATCCGGTTCCGGCCACGTAGTAACGTATTCAATCGGCATCACACGCTCCGATACGTCACTCGCTAGCAACTCTCGCTTAAAATAAAGAACCGGCGGAACATCCCTAAAAAATTCGTCTAGCTTGCTGTACTCGGGACCGGAAACCTTGGAGAACGCACCACTGTTCACACCAAAAAGATGAGACTCCGCTCGGTCCCAATCCCATCCGTATTCCATAGAATCAAAGGCAATCCATGGGGTCTTTATCCGATACAGATCCTTGTTAAACTCATAATCGTTATAATAAGAAACAGGTACGATCACCGCATCCGCAGACTCGTAACGATCCACAATCTCCATATTGCGAACGATAGGTGATAATAATATATTATCATTGTGACCACGACCCTCGCCACTCATAATAAAGAATTTCATGATAATTTAAACCAAGAAGGATCCGAAAGAGCTTTGTATGCTAACATACTGCCCAGTTTTGTCAAGCATTCATGATAGCTCGACTCATAATGCCATCCCGCAGTATGCCCAAGTTCATGAATAATTAAATTCAGCATAGAACATGATACAACACCATTCTTTAAAACCCATTCCTTATCACTAAAATGAGCGACGTTAAACCGCAGCACATGCGACGAGGAACAATAATCAGCCTTAGAACTGCTGTCTGGAGAACTATAAAATATCACAGAACAACGTACGTCGAGCATCTCATGTGCTATACGTTTGCAAAAATTTCCAATGATAACCATTTCCGGTGATGGAGTCACCACCTCACCACTGCATATGTTGGTTTTAAAAATCGCAGAACTACTCGACATCAAACCGCCCGAACGAACCTTGCCCCACTCTTCCTTGTTCATCTCAGATGAATACACAACATTATAATTGTTGCTAATCGCTTCATCCATAGAACGCTTATCAAAAGGATTCGCAATACAACGCTTGTTTCCATATCGAGTATCCAATACATGGTCACAAACATCTTTTTCACTTCGCTCAGTACAGAACCCTTCCCGTACCCAAACTGCACTCGCACTCTCTGGAGTGATCTCATCAATCACAACATTCAGCAGTTCACCATATACTAGCTTTAAATACTTCGGGTCTACCGTATCTCTATCAATGCTAAGAGGAACCCGCATACCAATATCACAAGAATACTCACAGTCTATTTCTGTAATCGGAATGCCCATTTCATAGATGTATGATGCCCCGTCGCTCTTGTGAACGTGTACGTCTGTAACCTTGTGCGTCTTACGCATAACACCGCCCGATAGTGCCACGGTGGGCAATAATGCACTAAAAGAGGCATGTGGCTTCTTATAGGAATACTCGATACCAACCCCATCAACACTCGCTAGGAATTTTAACCCTTTTGGAACGAGTATTCGACGTAGATAATGGCAACATGATTCATAAGACTCTCGTGTCATTTTCACAAGTACACTCACTTCACTGCCAATTTCTCGCTTACGACGACCGTGAGACCGTACGCCACGAATCAAATCGAAAGAAATGCACCCCTTTGTAGAAACTATGACGGCACTCTCTGCCATGCACAGAACCTGCTTCTCTCCTAAATTAAACCGTCCCCTCTTGTGAATGTTCCCACGCTTACTCGTAGTTTTAAATAATGTGTAAGCATCACTTAAATCCTGGAAACCATCGGGAGAGTCATCCTCCACAACAATATTCGCTCGACCACGACTGTAGCTCATATTTACAGATACAGAACTTATTTTTTCATCCAAAGCATTCTGAATTAACTCACGAACGATAAACCAAACCGGCTTTTCAGCTTGAAGTTCTCGTAAACCATCAATATCAACAACGAATATATTGTTATTTTTCATGCATCACCATGGGTTAAGGATATCACTATAACTATAAGGTACAATTTAATCATCATCGTCCATTTCGTCTAATGCTGCGTTTATGCTCCCTTTTTTCGCCGGATAATTCTTCGTTTTGTCGCCATCTTTTAGTTCCAGCGTAATACTGGCGATTTCAAAGTTCTGCAGGACTCCCGCGTACATCGTTTCTAAGTATTCTCGCACAGCCTTGAAGGTGTCCCCTCGCACCTCACCCCAAATTGGACCTATTTGTCCTTCATACGCTGTAAAACCCTCGAGGCACTCATCATCATCATAAATATCAATGTCGTCATACCGTTCACGATAAAAAGCAAAAAACAAACATCGAGGCTTAAACGGTGGAATAACTTTCTTCATACGATTCTCCTATCCTATAAGGTACAATAAATTTATGAGCCATAACCGGTTGGGATCGCACTTATTTTCCGCCTGTGCACTACCGAACCACGCCGAACACGTATTTTTGGAATTTTACGTCCAACCCCTGTCCAATACAGTGCTGCAAGACATGGACCACGAAGATGAGGTGAGATTTCTATGCTCTTGCCAACACTCCAACCTACCTTACCTCGACCGTGTGCCCTAACAATATACTTTTCATCATGACATGCTTCGAATTTGGAAACATCTCCATTCAATACCTCTGGCACTACAACTTCAGGATCAGAAGCCAATAAGCATACAGTACAGATTAAACGTGTAATGTCTCGTATAATATCGTCAGGATACAGAACTCCATCACTGCTAGAATCATGTGCAGGAATGTTCGTCAAACTCCATTCTATAGTTTTCCCTGTTTCACATAAAATATGCTTATAAAGAACACGACGCAATCCATCCCCTATGATTTCATTTATGTCTACCCAAAAACTAATTGCTCGTACCGGCTCACAAAAAGGTTTATGAAGATACGAGTTTTCACACAATATGCTACAAATACGATGTTCTTTATCATCATGCATGAATCGTAAAGGATGATTCTCATTCACAGGAAGCCGTAACAATAAAGTATCCACCGGCAACCGGAAATAACCAGAATCAACATCTAACTTTATCTTCAATAATGCAGGAATAATACCTGGATATATATCATAATAAGGACGCCGTGATTCGATCCACCGCTGCTCAAGAGTTAAAAGAGCAGGAGTAAAAGGATCTAGGTCGCTCAGTTCCTTGTATCCAAGATCCCGTGCTTGGGTCTCCATCCTTTCCAAATAACTCCTCGTGAAAACCTGTACGTTTTCTGTGTGAGGCATTTTTTTACCCTTGCCCCAATTGAAATGAGTCTCATAATCATGAAATTTCATAATTTTTCACCTTGACAAAAGATTTCTTGAGGACTACAACGGTCGGAACGACCGGTTTCACCGGATGGGAAAAACATCGTTCAGGTTATAAGGTACAATAAAATAGGAGCACATGGGATGAAAAACGCTTTAACTACCACCGTTTTAGCCGCAGCGTGATTGAGCTTCTTGTTCAGCGTAACTCTGTGGTTTAACGGAGTTTCATGGGATGTGTCGCCAGAAACATCCAAACAATACGGAATATTTGTCGGATTATGGGTACCGTCTATATTAGGGTTAGGGTGCTACTTCAAAAAGGATGTGTAATGGAATCCTTAATATTTTGTGCTGGCGGCTTCGTTTCGCTTCTGCTAATGGTCGGAATAATACTGGAATACCGTGGAATCCCGTGATTCCGCTACCATTATAGCATAATACTGCGATTTTGTCAACGTACCGGGATTCTACGTTTCTAGGACGAAAAATAGGGTGAAAATCATGGTAAAGCTAGTTTCATGTACCGTTCCTAAAATTCATCCCGATATCGTGTCTCCCGAAGATCTTATCGTTTATTGTGCACGGGTATCGAATCCCAGTAATCAATGCAATACTGAAACAGCTCCTAAATTGTTGAAGTATTTAATCAAAAATGAACATTGGTCACCGATGGAAATGGCAAGCATGTGTGTGGAAATTAAAACATCCCGAGCCATTGCTGCACAACTCATTCGACATCGTAGCTTCTCTTTTCAAGAATTCTCCATGCGTTATTCTGATGTGAATTCTATGGAATATATTGAATGGAGATTACAAGGGACGGGCAATAGAATGGTCGGAGAAGAGGTATTATCTCTTTCTAATGAACTCAGCGAACGAGTAACATCACTACAAAAAGAATGCATCGATGTTTATAATGATCTTTTGAAACAGGGATACGCTAAAGAATGCTCTAGAATGATTCTTCCATTGAACTCATCCACTACACTTTATATGTATGGAAGTGTACGTTCTTGGATTCATTATATTGGTATTCGAACTAAAGCTAATACTATGAAAGAACACCGAATTATAGCAATAAAAATACGTGATATATTCATAGAGAATTTTCCTATGATAGCCGAAGCATGCGATATGATTGTGTCCTAGCGAGTCCTACGGCACTCGGAATGAGCCTTTCTTATATTTTAATAGTACTTATTCTGTTATTATAATAATACTCTTGAGAGTGCATAGGACGGGCATAGGACGGCTATGCGGGGCTAAGACTCAGGAGGAAGGTATTTTGTATAGGACTCGGTAGGACGCAATAGGACGCAATAGGACGCTGGCTAGGCCGTGTCCTATTGTTTTGTTATACTGCACTATTATGAAATAAATTTAATTTGTAATATGTAATTATAAATTAATTACATGATATCTGGCATGAAACCCACAAGAATACCAATAAACCCACAAGAATAACAATAAAACAATCTTTTATGGCATGAAACCCACAAAGTTTAAAAATTCACAATAATCCTTATTAATTATTCCTGAAAAGTACAAAGAATGGAAACCAAAAAATGATAAACCTGAGTGCTTTAAAAAGCGTTTTGTTCACGAACAAAGATGTTGGCATGATGATAATGCTTCCAGATGCTTGTGGCATTGGTGAGTGTTGTTAATAAGCTATT
>Ga0194048_10000484_pt1 | contig 19412 bp, 31 predicted proteins | sample JunL225m_MetaG_FD_161685 | JGI IMG/M metagenome (GOLD analysis project Ga0194048, IMG submission 161685) | Anoxic zone freshwater microbial communities from boreal shield lake in IISD Experimental Lakes Area, Ontario, Canada - Jun2016-L222-5m | ecosystem: Environmental > Aquatic > Freshwater >...
GCATATAACCGCTAGTTCGCCCCCCCGAAAATGAGATTACGGCTGGCCCTTCGATGCGGAACGGGTCATGCATTGTCGCTGCCATAGCTGTTGGTAGCCATATGGTTCTCGTCGAAGGTGGCAGCCATTACGGGCAACCTGTAAGAATTACTGAGGAGTTCATGGCGCTGTATTTCCTAATCGGACGGATTGGATTGTTTGGCAATAGCATCGGCAAGCGCATCTTTGAACGCCGCAGCGGCAATCGCATTTTTGACCGCCACCGCATAAACTGCCCTCGTTGTCGCCAGCCATTGGCTCCCGAGGCTTATCACGGCCCATTGATCGTCCCTTGGGCCGAACAGTTTGACTTCGATCATTTCTTCGCTCCTTTTTTCAGCACTTTTGGAGTCCAGGTGTATACCTCCGGTAACGGTTCCTTGAGTCTTTGCACCCGATTGACCGGGTGACCGACCCAGCGGGTGTCGAGCCATTCGATGGCGGCTTGCAGTTTCTCGGCTTGTCTGCGGATTGCTTCTGCGGGAGTCATGTCAGAACGGGATATCGTCGGTCATATCGTCCATCGGGCGCTTGGGTTCAGGCGTTTCACGCGCAGCTTCTTTGCGTTTGAAGGCCAGCGATTGCCAGCGGCCTTTTGCGCCTTCCTTCGTCCAGGCCGACACCCAATACTCCACGCCGTCGATCAGCGCCGAGCCGGTCATGTGCGGGTGCTTGTCCTCGGTCTTCTTTTCGTTCCTAAAAAGAGAGCCGCTCAGTTCGCGTTGTTCAAATGCCATTTATGCCACCTTTTTGAGTTGATTAACCATTTTGTCCACGGTATCCAAAAAGGCGACCACCGCAGCTTCCAGTTCTTTGATGCGCTCTGGATCGCGCTTAAAACGAACAATAAACAGTTGCAGATGCTCAGGCAAATCGGGCCGGAAACTAGCAAAATCGCACCATTCCCGACCCGTACAGGCCATTTGCCACATCATCTGATTTTTGTACCCGGCTGGGACGACTCCGGCAAGCAGATAAGCAAGGTGCGTGGCGACCTTCGGGCATTTAATCTCGACTAGCCCAGAATTGCCCACCAGACCGTCTGGGGACGCTCCAGCGCGTTCGATAGTCGGGTGCTGGCAAAACCCTACCTCGTCCACCGAAAAGCCCGTCTCGGCTTCGTAGGCGCTTCTGGCGAGGGGTTCCATTTCCGTCCCGAACTGCATGGCGGCGTTGGTGTAGTCCGACCCTTGCGTCTTGCCGGTCAGGATTTCAGCGACAAGCTGCGCCTGGTAGTCCCGATAACCAGCCGTTTCCGGCTTTGCGAGGACCGCCGAAACCATGCTGGCTGTGACTTTGCCAGCCCTCTCCGCAAGCCATTCTGGGCTTCCCTGAATGCTCATTGGCTGCCTTCCAGAAAGCCCTCGGTGCGCTGAAGAACCTCTTTGCGCTTGTTTTTTGCGTTGGTGAGGGTTGCCATGCCCATCGTGTCGTTGTCCCGCTGGGCTTCTTTATAGGCAGGGATAAAGAGCTTTTGCAGAGCTTCAAGCGTGGCTGCTGCGCCGAAGGTTTCCAAATACTTGCTCCAGTCCTTGATGTTGGGTTTTGCTGCAACTGCGGCGTTGCCATCGTCATCCTCGGGCGCGACCCCTACCGCAGCCGATAGACTGTACCGCCTAGCGTATGTCAGGGCCGAGCCGTATCCCTGTGCGTCATTTTTGCTGACCGGAAGAGCCAGGACCCCGCAGGAGATCCACTCGCCCGACGAATGCAGGATCATTGTCTCGACTCGCACTTCGTCCAGATCGGACGATTGGACTGTCTGGACGTAGCTTAAGCCGTTAGCGGAGAACGCGCTGCGGATCGCCTCAACCACGCTGGCGAGATCCGCGTATTTGCTTTTGAAGAACGGGTTGGCGCTGTCTTTAACCGCGCCTTTCATGGCTCCCTGCGCTTTTGCCAACGCTGCCGCTAGCCCTGCGATTGATTCTGATTTGTTCATTTGTCGCCCCAAATTAGGATTGAAAAACATATCACCGCGCCAATGGCGCAAGCGTAGCTGCAAATCTCGCTGATGCTCATTCTTCCTCCGAGGCGCGTTCGTTGGCGAGGTCTTGCACCATGTCCGAGCCTTGCAGGTGCGTGAGCAGTATTGCCTCGACCGAGGCCCGTTCGCGCCTAATGCGATTCTCCAACGCTTCTGTGTTGTCGCTAATAGAGCAGAGGTACATCTCCCATGCGTAGCTGGGGTCGCGGTTCTCCATCAGATAATCGTAGAGGTCAAACTGAGCGCGACCTTTGCGGGGCCATTGACCGGACTCGAGGACGCACTCGACAATCTCCTCAAGCGCGAGTTCTAGTTCGCGCTCTGTTAATTCGCGGCGCTGGTCTTCGTCCCCGTGGGCTTCGTTCTGTGTGCTCATTTCCATCTCCAAGTATTCGCCAGACTCGCTCTGGCTGCGTATTCCTAAGCCCCCGCAGAGCAGGGGCAGAGGAATCAGTCTTGCATTGCCGCGAGTATTTTTACGGCTTCCCTTGCACCCCAAAACAGGTGGTCTTTTGCTTGCCAATCGAGAGTGCTATGGAAAACATCGTGCCGCATCGATTCCTCGATATCTGCAACGCGCTGCGGGTTCGTTTCGCCTGTCGCTTCGGTAATCAATTTGCTGTAGTGGCTCATTTTGTTGCTCCGGTTGTTTGCTTCGATGAATGGATCATAAAGCAACTATTCTTGCTTTGCAAGCATTATTGCAAAATATATTTATACAAGGTATATTGCATCATCGACAACCATAGGAATGACAATGTATACGGATGACGCGGTGCAACATTTCGGAGGGCGCAGGCAGCTTGCCGAAGCGTTGGGAATCAGTCGGCAGGCGGTCGAGCAATGGGGAAAACTGGTAGCGCGAGGGATGGCCTACCGGCTCCAGGTGATGACAAAGAACGCGCTTGTGGTGGACGAGGCCAAGTACAAGCGGAAGAAGAAGTTGCAACGGGCTGAAAAATCATTATGATCTTAGGTGATGCGTTGGTCGGCAGACCACGCAAGCTGAACCCAGCCTTTTACTGGGTGAGGGCGCATCGATTTTTAACCTTAAAAGGAGGTACAAAAATGTATTCATACGCCGAATACGAACGCAAGAAGGCCAATTGGGTGCAAGCTAACCCAGAAGCTACACCCCAAGAATATCAAGCTGCCATGCGCCGCATTGCGTTGGAGTGCGGGGTTTGAACTACTATCGCCGTTTTATGGGCGACTACGCCAACAAGACAGCCGACCTGTCCCTTGCTGAGCATGGGGCGTACACGGTCTTACTGGACATCAGTTACAGCACGGAGGCGGGGCTTCCATGTGCTTACGATGGCCTTTATCGACTATGCCGAGCTATGACCAAAGCCGAGCAGGATGCGGTCAAGGTGGTGGCGGACCGCTTCTTTCCGTCTTGCTCAGATGGGCTGCGCCGCAACCCACGCGCAGCCGATGAGATAACCAAGGCTCAAGCCATCATCGACAAGCAGAGGAAGTCAGGGGCCGACTCAGCGCACAAGCGTTGGTCTACCGATAGGTATACCCATGAGTACACCGATGGGTCTACCGATAGGTCTACCGATAGGTATACCGACCCTGAGGCGATACAACCTCCAACCACCAACCACCAACCACTAAACACCAACCACCAACCACCAAAGAAAACCCCTTCCGCCGCAAGCGGCGTGTTTGAGCGTTTCTGGCAAGCCTATCCCCGGAAGATTGCTAAGGCCTCGGCATGGAAGGCTTGGGAGAAGGTAAAGCCCGACGATTTACTTGCAGAGCGCATTTGCAGGGCTGTAGCTGAGCAATCCGCCTGTGAGCAATGGCGCAAAGAAGGTGGTGCGTTTGTCCCCCATGCCGCAACGTGGCTGAACGGTAAGCGTTGGGAAGACGGGGTCACGGCAGTTCCGGTACAACCTCGGAGGGTCGCGGTATGAATGAAGACGCTATCCGCACGGCTAAATTGATCGCCAAAAACCCGCTTGCCGGGTGTACTCCGACCGACTTCGGCGGCTTGCTCTCCCGCCTGTGGGACGAGGGGATGCCAGCAGGGGACAAGACCGGCTGGCCCAGCGTTGACCAGCTTTACACCGTGATGCCTGGACAGATGACGATCCTGACCGGCTGGCCCGGCTCTGGAAAGTCCGAGTGGCTGGATGCGCTCCTGCTGAACCTTGGCAAGCAGGGGTGGAAGTTTGCCATTTTTTCGCCTGAGAATCAGCCTACCGAAATCCACGTTGCGAAGTTTGTGGAGAAGTACCTTTCCAAACCTTTCGGCGCTGGCCCTACGTCACGCGCCACGAAGCAGGAGGTTGCTGATGCCATCGGGGATATGGACGGCTGGTTTTCGTTCCTATGTCCATCGTCCGACAACACGCAGACCTCGTTTTGCATCGACGAAATCCTTAACGCTACTGAGGCGCACTTTCGGGTTCGGGGCGGGTGGAAGGATGCCAGCGTTAAGCGCGGTTTAGTCATTGACCCGTGGAACGAGATCGAGCATCTACGCCCCCGCGATATGTCCGAAACTGAGTACGTCAGTCAAACCCTCACGCACGTTCGCTCATGGGCAAGGGCTGCGCGTGTCCACGTTTGGATTGTCGCCCACCCGCAAAAGCTGCGCCGGGATGACAACGGGAAGCTGCCGATACCGCGCCCCGACAGCATTAGCGGCTCACAGCATTGGTGGAACAAGGCCGACAACGCGATCACCGTCTGGAGGGCTTTAGACGATCCCGATAACGCAAAGGTTGAGGTTCATGTGCAGAAGATCCGCTTTAAGCATATTGGCAAGGTTGGCATTGCAGAACTTCGATATGACCGGATCACGGGTAGGTATCACGAAATTTTGAAGCCCGTAGGTATAGCGAATTACTACGACAAGCAGATCGACGTATGACCAAAGACGAACTCCGCGCTGCCGCACCGCAATCGGCAGCGTTTGTGGACGCGATGCGAGAAGTCTTCGGCCCTGACATTCGCGTTTTGCGGATTGTCGAAGGCAACGTCAACATCGACAAGCGCCCCGAGTGGATGAAATCCGTCCCACGATGCACAGTTCCAGCCGCCGAGACGCAGCTAGGAACGCTTTTGCGCGCTCTACAACGCGGCGAACGCTTGACTGTAGCGCAAGCCCTCACGCAGTACGGTTGCTACGCGCTATCGCAGCGAATGGGCGATCTGAAGCGCATGGGCTGGCCTGTGCTGACCTCAACGATTACGACGAACAGCGGGAAACGAGTCGCCGAATACCGCATGGAGGCGAATTGAACCCCATTTGCCAAGTCTGCGAGGAACGCCGCAACGCGGGACAGAACGCGGCGCAATGGCCCATCCTGCAAGCGTGGGCCGCGCAAAAGCAATGGCCCATCAACGGAGTCATGACCACGCTGACGGATGAAGAGTGGAAGGACATCCTGACGGCGGCTTTTGAGGGCGAAACGTCCCCGCGGATCTCGCCAGGGCTGGACGGCGGGATGGTCATGCTCGGCAGGAGGACGAGCCGCTACGGTAAAAAGCGGTTCTCTGAATGGCTTGATTGGCTCAATGCTGCATCGCATCATGCCGGCATCAAGATACCCGCACCAAAAAACGTAGGCGAGTTTTCCGCCGGTCTGGAAAACTCGACCCCAAATTATCGCTCGAGTTTTCCAGACCAAGCCGAAGCGTGACAAAAGAACAAAAACGCTTCCAGAACGCTGTACGGGCTGCTGGCTGCATTGTGTGCAAAGGTGAGGGGGTAGATAGTCCCTGCGAGATTCATCACATCCTGAGCGGTTCTAGACGGCTTGGTGAGGATTATGTGCTGGGACTGTGCCAGATCCATCACCGGGGGCTGATAAACACGCCCGAAGCGGTCAGTCGGCATCCCTGGCGGCGGGAGTTTGAGGCCCGATATGGGACAGAAATGGAATTACTTGAAAAGACGAGGGAGCTATGCGGCGAGCTTCGAGAGTAGACGGAAACCACGCAGAAATCGTTGATTGCTTTAAGAAATTGGGGTGCAGCGTTCTGTCTCTGGCTGCGGTGGGCAAAGGAGTCCCTGACCTCTTGGTGGCGATAAACGGTATCACATGGCTCGTCGAAGTCAAAATGCCAAGCGGCAAAGAAAACGAATTGCAGGTCGAATTCGCGATCACATGGAAGGGCTGTCGAGCAGTAGTTCGGGATTTGCAAGGAGTTGAATTAACCGTGAAAACGATGAAATTCCTTGCTTGACTTCTATTTTTCGGAGGAATACCCTCTGAAAATGACCGCAACCCCTATTTGCGCGACTCCCCTCGCGCCTGCCCACCGCGCTGGTGAACTCCCCACCCAGCCGCGTTATGTCCGGGGACTGCTGCTCGTGGGCGCAGCCTTAGTCCTCGGATTCTTTTCATGACCAGAACGCAAAACGCAGCTACGTTTATTTCCGTTCTGTTTCATTCGGGAACGAACGCGCATTTCATGCACTTGCAAACGAAAAGCTACAGCGAACACGTTGCGTTGGCTGTCTACTACGATGCAATCATCGACCTTGTCGATAAGTGGGCTGAAGCGTATCAAGGCCGATATGAAGTGATTGCCGATTATCCATCGGACTATCACATTGCAAAGCGCCCACTCGCGTACATAGAACAAATCAAAGACTTTGTAGACAAGATCCGCAAAGTTTTGCCTGACGATACCCAGCTTCAGAACATCGTTGATGAAATTGCTGAATTGCTCGACTCAACTTGCTACAAGCTGAAGAACCTCAAGTAATGGATGACTCAGAACGCCTCGCAGAAGCCCTGAAATATTACGGGAACAACTCGCCCAATTTCGGTAACACGCCAGAAGAAACCGAGATCCAGAAGATTCTGCGGAACCTGCAATTTACTGGCGGCGGAGGCGGAGGCCAGGGCAGCGGCGGAATGTTCGGCGGCGGTCGCTTGGCTTACAACGTCCCGCTAGACAGCACTTCGTCGCTTGCTCCGTATGTGGAAGGACACCTTGGAAAACCCAAGAACCAACCAATTACGGGCGGGGTGACGGGGCTGGGCGTGAACTATCGGAAGAGCTTCTAATGATTATTGAACAGGTAAAGCTGAACGCGCTGATTCCGTATGCCAGGAACAGCCGCACCCATTCCGATGCCCAGGTCGCCCAGATTGCAGCCAGCATCAAAGAATTCGGCTTTACGAATCCCGTTCTGATCGACGAGACGGGCAGCATCATTGCTGGACACGGCAGGGTCATGGCGGCGCGGAAGTTAGCGATTACTGACGTTCCCAGTATCCGGCTCACCCATCTGACTGACGCACAGAAGAAAGCCTACGTCATTGCTGACAACAAACTGGCGCTGAATGCGGGTTGGGACGATGAGATGCTGGCGGTCGAACTCACCGACCTGAAGGACATGGGTTTCGACCTAGACCTGACGGGCTTCAGCACCGACGAAATTGAGGCTCTGCTGGCTCCGACAGGGACGGAGGGGCTGACAGACGAGGACGCTGTGCCTGAGGTGCCTGAAGCCCCTGTGACCGTCTTGGGGGATGTTTGGCTGTTGGGTAAGCATCGGGTTATGTGCGGGGACTCGACCAGCATTGATGCGGTGGAGAAGCTGATGGCAGGCGATAAGGCATCGCTGGTCGTTACCGATCCTCCTTGGAACGTTGCCTACGGAAAGAATCTGGCAAACAACGCGCAAAACTATAAGCCACGCGAAATTCTGAACGACAACTTTAAGACTGACGCCGAATGGACGGACTTTTTGACCGGCGTTGTTTCCTGCATAACCGCAGTCACGCTGCCTGGTTGTCCTCTTTATTGCGTGATGGGGCCATCCGAATGGCCTGCGATTGACAAGGCTTTACGTGATGGTGGTTTCCATTGGTCAAGCACAATTATTTGGGCAAAGGATCAGTTGGTAATGTCTCGCAAGGACTACCACACCCAGTATGAGCCGATTTGGTACGGATGGAATGAGCAAGCCGCACGCCTGTGGACAGTTAAAGACCGCAAGCAATCCGACCTTTGGGAGTGCAAAAGGCCCAAAAGCAGCCCACTTCACCCAACCACCAAGCCGGTCGAATTGATCGAAAGGGCGGTGCTGAACTCAAGCAATGCGGGGGCCGTAGTCTTCGAACCGTTTGGTGGCAGCGGAAGCCTTTGCATCGCCTGCGAGAAGACTGGGCGCGTAAGCCGGAACATGGAACTAGACCCCAAATACTGCGATGTAATCGTCCAACGCTGGCAGGAATTCACAGGACAGACAGCAACGCTGGAATCAACCGGCAACCCTTTCATTTCATTAAAGAAAGCAGCATAATTCCGCTTCCTTAAAAAGAATGTCATTTAAACCGCACCGACCAACGGACAAAACAAGGCAACAGGCTCAAAGCGCCTCAGGACTCGGCTTGCCTCAAGATCAAATCGCCGCGCTGATTGGCATAGCTCCTGAAACGCTCCGCAAGCACTACGACCTCGAGCTAGGTCTGGGCAAGGCTCAAGCCTCGGCTGCGGTGGCTAAGACCTTGTTCAACAAGGCTACGGTGGGCCAGGACACCACCGCGATGATCTGGTGGACGAAGGCGCAGATGCGATGGGCTGAAACGCAGAGGCATGAAACATCCGGCCCTGACGGTGGCCCGCAAGAACTCAAGATCACATGGCAGTCCGAGAAATAATCCTCCCCTATGCGCCTAGAAAAGCGTTCATGCCGTTTCACAACCGCACACACCGCTGGGCGTGTCTTGTCGCGCACCGTAGGGCAGGGAAAACGGTGGCAGCGATCAACGACATTATCCGCGCTGCGATCATGTCGAAGGACCCGATGCCGCTGTTCGGCTTCGTTGCGCCGTTCCGCAGCCAGGCTAAGTCGGTTGTTTGGGATTACCTCAAGCACTACGCGCAGCCGATCTCAGCCGACAGCAACGAGGCAGAGCTAACCGTGACGCTCATCAACGGGGCCAAGATCCGGCTGTTCGGCGCTGATAACGCTGATGCGATCCGGGGCCTTGGGTTTAGCGGGATCTACATGGACGAGTTCGGGGATTTCAAGCCTAGCGTCTGGGGTAACGTCATTCGTCCGGCGCTCTCTGACCGGCAGGGCTGGGCGGTCTTCGGCGGGACTCCCAAGGGAAAGAACCAGTTCTGGGACATACGCAAGACTGCCGAGCGGCTCAGGGACGAATGGTTCTTGCTTGAGCTACCCGCCAGCAAGTCGGGTCTGTTACCTGCTGGTGAGCTTGCCGCAGCCAAGGCGCAGCTAAGCAAAGACCAGTACGATCAAGAGTACGAATGCAGCTTCGAGGCCGCAATCCTCGGTGCGTTCTACGGGACAGAGATGCGCGAGGCCGCTGAAGAAGGCCGCATCACCCGGGTGGACTACCAGCCCGAAGTGCTTGTGCATACCGCCTGGGATCTGGGATACCGCGACGATACCGCGATCTGGTTCTACCAAGTGATCCGGGGTGAGATCCACGTTATTGATTATTACGCCGTCAGCGGGGCGAATATCAACGAACTCGCCGCAGTCATTAAAGCGAAGCCCTACCGATACGGCAAGCATTACCTCCCGCACGATGCCCGAGCCAAGACCCTAGCCTCGGGCGGCAAGTCGATCATCGAGCAGATGGCTGAACACTTGGGCATCAACAACCTTGCCATCGTCCCCGATTTAAGCGTTCAGGATGGCATCCAAGCCGTGCGCCAGATGCTGCCGATGACATGGTTCGACGCTGAGAAGTGCGACGAAGGCATGGAAGCTCTGCGCCAGTACCAGCGAGAGTACGACGAAGATAAGAAAGCGTTCCGGCAGACCCCGCGGCACGATTGGACGAGCCACCCGGCAGATGCCCTGCGGATGCTAGCAATTGTCTGGCGCAAAGAGCCTGCGACGAAAGCACCCGACAGGATCAAGCCCCTAATCGTTGGTCCTGAAAACGAAGTGACCCTGAACGATATGTGGGCGACCCATCAGCAATCTAATCAAAGGAAGCGACTATGAGCGGCGTTTCGTATCCGTACCGATATCAATATGAGCACGTTGCAGCCAGCGCAACCGCGCAAGTGCTCGGCACAGCGGGTGCAAAGGGCGACTACATCCACAGGCTGATCTGCACGGTCACCACAGCCGCCACGGGCAACGTTGTTCTCGTTGACGGCTCTGGCACGGGCATCCTGACGCATACGGTCTGTCCCGCAAGCCCCGGCTCAGGCATTGGCGTATATAACGTCGAGGTCAATGCTGTATCGGCTGATGGCGCGTGGAAAGTCACGACCGGCGCGGGTGTCGAGGTGATGGCTGTCGGGATATTCAGCGTGTGATTGCCTGCGTCCTAAAGTCTGGTGGCGACTACGAACCGAAGCACGTTTACGCGCTTCAGGCTCAATGTGCCAAATTCCTACCCGGCGAGGATTTCGTCTGCCTCACCGACATGGATCTGGACTGCGCGACAATCCCGCTGGTCAACGATTGGGCTGGCTGGTGGTCGAAGATTGAGCTATTTCGCCTGCCAAGCGCGTTGTACATGGATCTGGACACAATCCTCGTGGGTGACTGCCTTGAGATCCTTGACGCAGCCAAGGGCCACGATTTCGTCATCCTGCGCGACTTTTACCGGGGTAAAACAAACCCGAACGCGATGCAGTCGAGCCTCATGTACTGGTCGAAGCCGCACACCGAGTTGTACGACCAGTTCCTCGACGGGGATCGCTACTGTGACGGCGGGGATCAAGTCTATCTTGAGTGGGCGCTGCGGGATAAAAACGTTACTTACTGGCAAGACATCACGCAAGGCATCGTGTCGTTTAAGGCTGATGTTCTGACTGTTGGCCTGAAGCCCAATGACAAGATTGTGGCGTTTCACGGCAAGCCTCGGCCTTGGGAGCAAACTCGGGTGGCGTATGCAATATCGTAGCGGCTGGGCTGTCCCAGAAAAAGACAGGCATTGCTTTTTTGCTGCGCTTGCAGAAGCGCCCGACCTCTATGCGTCATTGGATCTGTGCAAAGACTTCAGGACAGCTATTCAAGCTGGCGGCAACATCGGCATTTACCCCGCAGCATTGGCTCAACGCTTTGCGCTGGTCTTCACGGTCGAGCCTGACGCGGCTAACTTTGCTGCATTGCAGATAAACACATCGAATCAACAAAAGGTCATTTCTCGTCGGGCTGCGTTTGGGAAAGAACCTGGACGCGCAGCGATTGACCAGATCCAGCCCGACAACATCGGAGCGCACCAGATCCAGCCAGGTGACGAGTTTGAGGTCATCACAATTGACAGCTTGGGCGTAACGGACTGCGATCTGCTGCAACTGGACGTTGAAGGCTCAGAACACGAAGCATTGCTCGGAGCGATTGCGACAATTGAGGCAAGCTGGCCCGTGATTACGCTCGAGCTTAAAACGCTCGGTGAGCGATACGGATACACAGACGCTGACACGATCAACCTACTGGCTGGCATGGGCTACAGGATTGCTGACCGGGTCAACAGGGATGTGATATTCACAAAATGAGTGCAGCGTGGACACGCAAAGAAGGCAAGAATCCTGCGGGCGGTCTGAACGCCAAGGGCCGAGCGAGCTACAAAGCCGAAACCGGCGGTACGCTAAAGGCTCCCGTGAAGGCTGGCGATAACCCGCGCCGCGCTTCGTTTCTGGCGAGGATGGGCAATATGCCGGGGCCGATGGAAAAGAACGGAGATCCGACTCGTCTAGCGTTAGCGCTGAGAGCATGGGGCGCAAACAGCAAAGAAGACGCAAAAAGCAAAGCCGCGGCGATATCGAACAGGAATAAATAAATGGAACCAACCAGCACAGGCGTACAGAAATGGCTTAATGTCGTTTCGACATACGATAACGAATTCAAGAAGTGGGAAGCTCGCACGACTAAGATCGTGAAGCGTTATCGTGACGATAACCGCAGCCAACACACGAACGAAACCGCCAAATTCAATATCCTCTGGTCCAACGTCCAGACGCTGATTCCTGCTGTGTACGCGAAGCTGCCAAAAGCCGTAGCCCAGCGTCGATTTGGGGACAATGACCAAGTGGGCCGCGTGGCTGGGCAGCTTCTTGAACGCGCTCTGGACTTTGAGATTGAGCATTACCCCGACTTTCGCGCAACGATGAAACACGCGGTCGAGGACAGGTTCCTCGGTGGGCGCGGCGTGGCATGGGTGCGTTATGAGCCTCACGTTCGCCAGCAGGACGTTCCAGAGGACGGCCTGCAAGTCACAGAGGACGTTGAGAACGAAGGCGCTGAAGGTCAGACCCCTGAAGGCGCACCGGCCCCGGAAAGCCAAGACTACACCGCTGGAGAAACCGAGCCGCAAGAGGAAATAGAGTACGAGTGCGCCCCTACGGATTACGTTCATTGGAAGGACTTTGGTCATTCAACAGCCCGCACATGGGAAGAAGTTACCTGCGTCTGGCGCTGGGTGTACATGAGCCGGGAAGCCCTAATCGAACGGTTCGGAGAAAAAACAGGTAAGAAGATTGCGCTGGACAGCGGCCCTGAAACGCTGACGAACTACGGGCAATCAACCAAAGAGCGCACCCGAGCGAAAATCTGTGAGCTTTGGTGCAAAGACAGCGGCAAGGTCTTCTGGTTCAGCAAGAACAACCCAGAAATGATCGACGAGCGGGACGATCCGCTAGAACTGGAGGGGTTCTTTCCTTGCTGCGAACCGTTGTACGCCACAACGACCTCAGACACGCTTGTGCCGGTTCCTGACTTTATCCTGTATCAAGACCAAGCAAACGAGCTAGATATCCTCTCAGATCGAATTGACGGGCTTGTGAAGGCTTTACGGGTTCGGGGTGTCTATGACGCAAGCCAGCCCAGCCTTCAGCGACTACTGACTGAAGGCGAAAACAACGCGCTGATTCCGGTCGATAAATGGATGGCGTTCAGCGAAAAGGGCGGGCTGAAGGGAAGCATCGACCTCTTGCCGCTGGATACGCTGTCGAACGCGCTTCTGCAATGCTATCGGGCGCGGGAAGAAATTAAAGCGCAAATCTACGAAATTACAGGCATCAGCGACATTATCCGGGGCGCGTCCCGTGCGTCTGAGACAGCAACCGCGCAGCAGATCAAAGGCCAATACGCCGGACTGCGTTTGCGTTCGATGCAGGAAGAAGTCGCGCTGTTCGCCAGCGGTTTGATCCGTCTAAAAGCGCAGATTATCTGCACAAAGTTTCAGCCCAAGACAATCTTAGAGTACGCCGCGGCTGAGCAGATGAGCGAAGAAGATCAAGCCCTAGTGCCGCAAGCACTTATGCTGCTGCAAGAAAGCCCGTTGCGAAACTTCAGGATTGAGGTGGATTCGGACAGCTTGGTGCAACTTGACGAACAGCAGAACAAGAAGGATCGCGTTGAATTCCTGACTGCGTTCGGCGGTTTCATGCGCGAAGCGTTGCCCGTGGGCCAGCAATCGCCAGAGTTGGTTCCGATGTTGGTCGAATTGATGAAATTCGGAGTCGGCGCATTCAAACAGGCCGCGCCGATTGAAGGGGCAATAGATCAAGCTCTTGAGAAGATGAAGCAAGCGCAAAAGCAAGCGGCGATGAACCCGAAACCCGCGCCGCAAGACCCAGAGATGATAAAGATCCAAGCCGCGCAACAGCTTGAGCAAGCGAAAATGCAAGCCTCGGCCCAAGGCGAACAGATGCGGATGCAAGCAGACTCGCAAGCCGCTCAGGTAAAGGCCCAGATCGACACGCAGATGCACCAAGCGAAGATTCAAGCAGATATGCAACTCGCGCAGATGCAAGCGCAGATCGAAGAACAGAAGATGCAGCACGAAATGGCGATGAAAGCGCAGCAAGCCGCGCAAGAGGACGAGTTCAACCGCTGGAAGGCAGAACTAGAGGCAGCAACCAAGGTAACTGTGGCAAGGATTGGCGCAAACCCTGGCGGCGACCCGCCTCTGGTGGACGCAATCACAGCCAGCGCCGCTCGGATGGCTCAAGAGCTAGGCACGGGACTCTCGCAAGTGAGCGCAATGCAAGAAGCACTCGCACAGACGCAGAACGACTCAAATGACAGGATGGGCAACATCATGACGGCGCTAACTGCAAAAAAACGCATCATTCGCGGCCCGGACGGTAGAGCAATCGGGGTCGAAGTCGTCCAATAATGAATGGCGAATGGGATGTCGGCACATGGGACAGCGCAACTTGGGACTACGTCACCCCGATTGTTGTGCTGGATACCCATGACGGCGATTACCTCAAAAAGAAGTTTGCAAAAGAAATACAAGACAAAAAGCGGCGAAAAGACGAGATTATTTATGCGTTTGAGCGAATCGTTGAAGGCAGACCAGACGTTGCGACAGAGATCGCAGCACCGTATACAGAGAAACGCGCATCGACTTTGCCCGCGATTGACTACGACAAGATGCTCGACGACTTGGACCGGGTCGAGCGGATCTGGAACCTACACATCGAACTGGACGACGAAGAAGTGATGATGCTGCTATGAGATACGTATCAATTAACGGTGAGTGGGTCCCGATAGATCAAGTCGAGCGAACCCCGGCTGAAGGCGTGATGATCCAGCCAGATATTCAGCCCTATCAGTCGATGGCTGACGGTTCAATGATTACGAGCCGCTCCCAGCACCGGGAGCACCTGAAAAGGCACAATTGTTTTGAAGTCGGCAACGAGAGTATGGAATCGAAGCCTGTGATCGTAAAAGACACCCGGCGCGAGGTTTTGCAGTCTCAGCTTGCCAATATGACCCATTCCCAAGCCAACAAGGTTTTGTCCAGGCTCAGGGATGATATTCGTTTCACCCGCAAATGACCCCCACAGGGAGCAAAAATGTCCGACCTTAATGAGATTGTCCCAGTCGAGAACGGTGATGCCCGCCGCGAGATGCTTGCCCAGCAATTTGACGAAATCGAAGCAAATCCCGCCCCCGCTGAACCCGCCAGGGACGATGCTGGCAAGTACGCCAAAGCCGAAACACCCGTTAAAACGACTCCAGAAGCAGAGGCCACAGAGGAACCCGTCTGGAAGCGCCCCCCGGCAAGCTGGAAAAAGGACTATCACGAAGTCTGGCAGACCGCCGACGATAGGCTGAAGGAATACGCCCATCAGCGCGAAGAACAGATGAAGGCGGGGATAGAGCCGCTTAGGTCTAAAGCCCAGTTCGCGGATCAGATGCAAGAGGTCATTGCGCCGTATATGCCCACGATCACGGGCCTGGGGATTGATGCTCCGAAGGCTGTAAAAGCCCTCATGGAAGCAGACCACATTTTAAGAAACTCGCAACCCGCTGAAAAGCACCAATATTTTGCTAGACTTGCACAAAGTTACGGAGTAAATTTATCTGATGTCGGTGGTCTGCAACAACAGACTGCCGTAGATCCAAATTTTTATGCCTTGCAAAACGAGCTAAATTCGGTTCGCGGCGAGGTGATGGGCTGGAAACAGCAGCAAGAACAGCTACAGAACCAAGCCCTTCTCGGAGAGATAAACAATTTCTCGCAGAAGGCAGAGCATTTTGAAGAAGCACGGCCTGTGATGATCCAGCTCCTACAGAGCGGCGTTGCGACCGATTTGCAAGATGCTTACGACAAAGCGGTGCGCCTAGATCCGGGACTTTTCGAGACCGTTCACGCGGGCAAACAAGCCCAAGTTGAACAAACAAAAAGAGCCGGAGCCGATAGGGCTGCGAAAGCAGCAAGGGCGGCAGCGGTGAGCGTCAGAGGCTCCACACCCGGAGCGGCTACTCAATCCAAAGCGCAAGATCGTCGGGCGTTGCTGGCAGAGCAGTTTGAAAACCTCAGCGAACGACTCTAACCACTTTCAAGGAGCTAAAACATGGCATTCGCCAATAGTTCTGTAAGTGACATCATTGCGACCAACATTCAAAGTCGCTCGGGTGAGCTTGCAGACAACGTAACGAACAACAACGCGCTCTTGCGTAGGCTGAAGGAACGCGGAAACGTGAAAACGTTCTCCGGCGGTAACGTCATCCTGCAAGAGATCATGTACAACGACAGCACGACAAATAACACGAACTCTTACTCGGGTTACGAAGTGCTTAACGTGTCGCAAAACAGCCCGATTTCGGCTGCTCAGTTCGGCATCACCCAGTACGCTGCGGCAGTCTCGATCAGCGGCCTGGAGATGATTCAGAACAGCGGCAAAGAAGCGATCATCGACCTGCTCGACGGTCGTATGAACGTGGCTGAAGCGCAACTTGCTAACCGTATCGGTTCGGATATCTATCTGGACGGAACCGGCAACAGCGGCAAAAACATCACGGGCCTCGGCGCGGCTGTGCCGGATGCTCCGACCTCTGGGACGTATGGCGGCATTAACCGTGCCACTTACTCGTTCTGGCAGTCGGTTGCGTATTCTGGCGTGACGAACGGCGGCTCAGCAACTTCAGCCTCCAACATCCAGCAGTACATGGACTCGTTGGCTGTGCAGTTGATTCGCGGAACCGACAAACCCGATCTGATCGTGGCGGATAACATTTATTACCGTCTGTATCTGCAATCGCTTCAGTCGATTCAGCGCATCTCTGACTCGGGCAACTCGTCTGCTGGTGCTGGTTTTGCATCGCTGAAATACTACGGCGCGGGCATGGCCTCGGATGTGGTGCTGGACGGCGGTATCGGTTCGGCTGCGACTGCCTCGCATATGTGGTTCTTGAATACGAAATACATGATGTTCCGGCCTCATGTGGACAGGAATTTCGTACCGATTGGCGGCGAACGGCAAGCCGTTAACCAAGACGCAATTGTAAAATTGATCGGATGGGCGGGCAATCTTACGTCCTCCGGCCCGCAATTTTGCGGCGTTTTGATCGCTTAAAGGAGAAGCAAAATGGCTTTTACTATCATTGAAAACCAAGCCGGTCTGCTTCAGATCGCCACCATCGACACGGGTGTGACCTCTCCGGGCGGCGTTTCGTCCGGCTCGGCTACAGTTATCCCGTCCCCGCCCAACGTCCTCGGAAAGATCGTGCGCGCTGACGATCCTACTTACGGCGAAGGCGAATTCATCCTGCTCGTTGGGGTGGCTTCAACGGTTGTCGGTTCGCTCGTGTCGTACAACGCAACGACCTATCAGACGGTTCTGGTCCCGAACACGGGAAACCAAGCCTGTCCGGTCGCGGTTGCGATGTCTGCTAACCTCGCTGGCACGTTCGGCTGGTATCAGATCGAAGGCAACGCGGTGGTCAAGAAAACGGCAGTTGCGGTCACCCCGCAAGTGACGCTGTTCTTGTCTGCTACTGCTGGTCGTGTCAAGGTTCTTGCCTCTGCGGGTCTCCAGGTTCTCGGAGCGCGTTCGGCAAACCTTGCAACGATTGCTGCGACTGTTTCAACGGTCACGGTGACGCTGAACCGTCCTCACCTGCAAGGCCAGATTACTTAATATGGTCGAAGCAGTTCTGGATGTTGTTGGAAATACGGCCCCCAGCGTAATGCTGGGGAACGTAAAGCTGTCTTGTAAAAGGCAGCTTTCTTGGTTTGATTTTGATGAGAAGTCGAACGAGGAAAGCATCTGCATCGTCGGTGGTGGGCCGAGTCTTAGCGAATCGTTCCCGCAACTGGCGGCGCGTTTTGAGAACGGCGCTCAAGTCTGGAGCGTGAACGGCTCATACGATTGGCTGCTGGAAAAAGGAATTGTCCCAGACGGTCATGTGATGCTGGATGCACGACCGGAAAACGTGCGGTTTGTGAAGAATCCAAAGCCGCAGACGCAGTTCTACATTGCCAGCCAATGTGATCCTTGCATATTCGACGCTTTGAAGGACTTTAACGTCGATCTGGTACACGTTCAGACTGAAGGAGTCTACGAGTACCTTGAGGACGAGAAAGAGCGTCCTGTGCATCTTATGGGCGGTTTAACAACTGTCGGGATGCTGGCGATGGTTCTTGCAAAGCTGAAAGGCTATAAGCGCATTTACCTATTCGGCATGGACTCTAGCTACTCAGAAGAGCAGCACCACGTTTACAAGCAAGAGTCGAACGATGGCGAAACAATCATCACGGCTTCGATCCACGAACAGAAATACCAAGCTGCCCCGTGGATGTGCCAGCAAGTGAAAGACTTCCAGAACATTGCGCGAGAATTCGCGCAGGAAGATGTGGTAATCGAGGTCTGCGGTTCAGGTTTGCTCTATGCAATGGCGAAAGCCATGTCTATTCCACTAACACAAAGGATCTAAAAATGGCTATCCCTTCGCGTGTTCTCTCGTCCGGCAACTCCCCGCTATCAACTATCAGCATCTGCGGTGATGGCGCAACGGGCCTCACGGCAACCGGCTCGGCTGCAAGCGATGCGCTGCAACTGTCGGCCTGCTACAACTCAATCGGTACTGCTGCTTCATCGACCGGCGTTAAGCTGCCGCCGACTGAAGCGGGCGCGATGGTTGTGGTTTACAACGGCGGCGCGCAAACCTTGACCGTTTACCCGTTCAATACGTCTTCAACGATTAACGCTGGAGCCACAAGCCTTTCGGTTACAGCTACAACGCGTGTTCTGTTAGTCGCCACTTCCGCAACCACTTGGGTTTCGATTGCTGGTGCTTAATTTCCCCACAGGAGATCAAAATGCTTGATAGTGATATCGGTAACGGAGACCAGCACTTGCACGTTGAGTTCTACACCTACGACAAAGAGCCGTACAAGGATCGTCCTTTTGTGCGGATCATCGTCCCCGGTGACAAAACGAACGTTGTAGACCAGCCCGTTAGGGATGACCACAAAGCGCGGTTCCCCCGGCAATGGCTGCATTTCCAGATGCAAGGTGCGCCGCAAGCGATTGGAACTCCGTTGCAGGAATGGTGCAAGGATCAGCCGGTAGAATTTACCGATTACCAGATGGCAGAACTGCAAATCCTGAAATTCCAGACTGTTGAACAAGTCGCCACGGCCTCGGATGGTCAGCTTCAGCGTGTCGGCATGGGCGCTACTGGTCTGCGGGATAAAGCGCGGGCGTATTTGCTGAACAAAAATCAGAGCGAGAGTTCTTCAGAACTGGCGAAAACGCGCACAGAACTGGAAGAACTCAAAGAACAGATGGCAGAACTGCTGGCAGAAAAACGCAAGCCGGGACGACCTAAAAAAGAGGTTTAGCTATGTCGAGCACGATGCTCCAGTTGGTGCAGCAGGTAACGAATGAACTCGGGGTATCGACTCCCGCCTCTGTCGCCGGTAATACCAACCAGGACGTTGTGCAGATCCTCGCGCTCATGAACGCTTGCGGTTATGAATTGCTGCGTAAAGCTGATTGGCGCGAGCTTACAAAGCAGAAAATCTTTTACACCGAGTACCTGACAACAACAGGAACGTGGACGACCGCAGCCCGCACGATTACCGGCATCCCAAGCACCGTAGGGCTGGACACGACTTATCAAGTCATCGGGACGGGCATCAACCAGAACACGTTTATAGCCTCTGTTGATTCT
>Ga0194048_10000485_pt1 | contig 19389 bp, 32 predicted proteins | sample JunL225m_MetaG_FD_161685 | JGI IMG/M metagenome (GOLD analysis project Ga0194048, IMG submission 161685) | Anoxic zone freshwater microbial communities from boreal shield lake in IISD Experimental Lakes Area, Ontario, Canada - Jun2016-L222-5m | ecosystem: Environmental > Aquatic > Freshwater >...
AGCTATAGACATCAGTGTATGAGTCGTGTGGGTAAAAAGACTTATTCGATGCCTGTCAACTTGGGCACGATAAATCAGCATTTTAAAAAGAATTGGTCGCCAACACAAGCACGACTGTTTTTTCAGGGTTATAGAGATGCGTATAACGATCCTCAAAACTTTGAAGAACAAGCAATGGCATTAATGGGCAATGACCTATATCGTATGCTGTTTCGTGAATATACAATTAAGCAGTGGGATAAGGATCCTCGAGACTTGCCTGCTAGTGTAGCACGCCGACTGCCTGTCAGATACAATTACAATACACGTTATTATAATGACATATATGAAGGCATTCCAGTTGATGGCTATACACCAATATTTGAAAAGATGTTGGATAGACCCAAGATTGAATTGAGACTCGGCACAGATTACTTTGCTATCAGAGATCAAATACCCAAAGACAAACTAGTTGTTTACACTGGCCCAATTGATAAATTTTTTGATTATCGTTATGGCATACTCAACTGGCGCACTTGTGACTTTGTATTCAAAAAGTTTGATGTTGAGGATTGGCAAGGTGTTACACAGATCAATTATCCCAGCTTAGATATTCCTTATACTAGAACCATTGAATTCAAACATTTCCATCCTGAAAAGAATTATACTAAAGAAGCTACTGTTGTTAGCTTTGAATACAGTAGATCAGCAGGAGAGAAGGATACTCCATACTACCCTGTAAATACTACTAAAGACAGAGAAATTTATGCTCTATATCAATTAGACGCTAAGAATTTAACAAATACAATCATTGGCGGCAGACTGGGCGAATATATGTATTATGACATGCATCAGGTGATTGGCGCTGCATTAACAACTTATGAAAAGAGGATTAAAAATGGCTTCTGTAACTTTTGAACAGAGTATAAACCATAGTGCTGACACACTGAACACCTTAAATCAGTTTAGTAATTTTATGAACTGTATCAAAACTGTTGCTGACATGGGATGTGGCGCAGGTGATGATGCTTATTGGTGGGCACAATTAGTAAATGAGAATGGTGATCCAAGAAATATTAATGTATTTGGGATTGATAAACAATTTGAACCCGCACGTACTAGGTTTCATGACAATATAACTTATATTCAAGCAGATTTTACGTCAAGTGGTCTTGCCAAGGACAGTGTGGATTTTCTTTGGGCACATAATAGTTTGCAATACAGTCTGAGTCCATTGCAAACATTATTGCATTGGTGGGATATAATGAAGCCAGAAGCAATGCTGTTAGTGAGCATTCCATATAACTTTGAAATAAGAACAACTCATGAACGATCTTCTGTTGACGTCTTTTATGGACATAATTCCTACTTCAACTTTGGTATGGGTAACTTAATCATGAGTTTAGCATTAACTGGATTCGATTGCAGGAACAGCCATTTTAAAATGGATAAGGAAAACAACTGGATACAGGCAGCAGTATATAAGTTACCAAAGCAGCCCAATCCAAATAGAAGTTGGTATGATTTGGTGGAAGAAAATCTATTGCCAGTGGATATACATGATGCAATCAATCAAAATGGTAATTTTAGGGACAGTGACATCAGTTGTGAGTGGATTGATAGAAGTCAGTACTTTTTGGGACTATAAAATCAGTTGACTTTTGTATTACGATGTCGTAAACTAGATAAATAATAGACGGTTGTTAACGTGAATCAATTAATCGCATTCACAATTAACATTGTCTATTTTTAACAACCCAGCTGAAACAGGGATAATCCTGTTATTCAGTGCAGAACAAAAGGAAAGAAAAATGAAGAAACTTTTTACAGCAATGTTTGCCCTCGTGGCAGGCGTATCAGTGGCGGTTGCTGCTGATCTTCCATCCAAGAGTGCAGCCGCTGCTCCAGCAGTTTCAACAAGTGCTTTTGGGTTAAGCGGATGGTACGCAGGTGGTTTTGTCGGTGGCAACTTCGACGATACCAACAAGTTCAAGTATGATACTACTCCTAAGGTATTTGGCGGACTCGTCGGATACGAGTGGGGCAAGTATGTCCGTACAGAAGCAACTTTCGATTATACTTCTAAGATTGTCCCCATTACTCCTCCTAAGGCTGGACAGACTGCATTTGGTAATGCAATTGCCCAGTATCCAGTTGGATTTGGCGTAACTCCTTACCTGTTGGCAGGTGTTGGTTACGGTTGGGGTTCATGGGATAAGGTTGTCGGTAAGAATGACGATCGTACTCTCTACAACATTGGTGCTGGTCTTCGTTACGACTTGACTAAGTCATTCGAAGTTGATGGTCGTTATCGTTATGTTAACGGTTTGACTGCCCAGAAGTTCGACAACAACCATGTTGTTACTCTTGGTGTAAACTACAAGTTCTAATTTGAACTGGGTGAAAAGGTGCTGCTTATCTGTAGCACCTTTTTTCACGACTTTTATTTGACAATGTGATAAATCATGTTATATTACTAAGTGAGGTAACAAACATGGATCATTTTGATAAGTTTCTAGTAGCACTTGAAGAGTTTGTTGATGCCCGTGACGATGCGTGGATGGAAGAAGAAAATCACAATTATAAGCAGTCCATTGAGATAATTGATTCAAGAGCAGAGCCTGCTAAGTTGCGTATGAGAGAAGCGTTTAATATGGCTGTTCGTGCTGCCATTGATGAGTATCCTGCTGTTAGGAAGACCTACTTTAAAATGGAGATCTAAATGAAATTTGTCACCGTAATGGATATGTGGCTGCTGATCTGTAATATCGGCTTGCTAGGGTGTCTAATTTATGTCGTGCGTCAAATGATAGCGTTGATGAAAGAGTTCCAAGCATGGAAACATGCTGAAGTTATTGATAAAGAAATGAAGTATGTTATACAGTTAATCAAGGATGAGAGAGACAATCTCACTGGCAGCATGACTTCCGCTGACATTGATATTAAAACTGAATTCTGTGACGATATCATTAGTCAAATTGAACGCCGCCGTACTAAGAATATTATTGCAGCAGCGCAGGTAAAGTAATGGATTTTGAATATGATGAAAGTAGTAAATTACTTTCTGAAACCAAAGATAACCTAACTAAACTACGAGAAAATGTGACAACAAACATTTGGGGAAGTGGCTTATATACTGACTTTGAGCAGGCATATGGCAAATACCTATATGTTCCTTTTGATATCCCTGTCATTGTACCTGATGACAGGGATAAGTTCCTGCATTTTTTCTTTGAAAATGCTGACTCATCTAAAAAATTGAAAACGGATCTGGTATCAACAGATCAAGATACTATTATGCCATATAAGCAGATAACATCTGTCTCAGAAGGGCAACATGCTGATGTATGGTCATCTAATAGGGTGCCAAAAATTTATACTGAATTTCCCAAGCTATTTGAGCAAATACATGATTATATGCCCTTTATTGATAGGAAAGATTTTAAATGGGCAATGTGGTCTAGCACCAAGCACGTTCCTGCTCATAGAGATTATGGCAGTCAAATTGATGCCCCAGTTGGTATTAGGATCATGCTGCATGATGATAATCCAATTCCAACACTTAGTTTAAAGCTTGATCCAATTTTTGGAACAGAAACAATTAATACAGTTATCAAATTACCAAAAACTACTAATTCGTTTTCATGGAATAATCTAAGACAAAAGCATAAGAGTATATTTGTGCCCAAGCATAAGAAGATTCTTATGATCCTTTCAGCAAAGGAAAGTTCCAGAATTTTAACTTCAAAGAAAAGATTAAATCAATATATTGACTTGCTGGATAGAAGTATAGTAAAGTATAAAGAATTGGTAGCAGTAGATACGGTTACTAATTTTACAGATTATCTAACTATTACAGAATCAGATCCAATCAATAATATTCTTGAAAAGGATATATAATATTAAGTTTCGGGGGTCTAAGCTAACGGGAAACTGGCGCCTTTGCATGGCGCACTTCGGGGTTCGATTCCCCGGGCCTCCACCATTCAATTAGAAACAGGCATCAATGAAAAAGATTAAAGTATTTTGGAATATCAACGAACTAGCAAATTGGAAAACTGTATTCGATCAACAGTTTGAATGCATGGTAAAAAGCGGTTTAATTGATGCCGCATCTGAAATAATCCTTATGGGCAATGGTAGACAGCGAGCATTTACTCCTATTTTGTCCGAACATCCACAGTATAAGAACATATCATTGGTAAGTGTTGCTGGCAATGCCTCACTGTTTGAATATCCCGGATTGATGTTTATGCAGAAACAGGCACAGGAAGCTGAAGAGCCATTCCATATTTGTTATATTCACCTTAAAGGTCTTACACGATGGGGCAACCCAAATGTTGAAGACTGGAAGCTTTGGCTCAACTGGTGTGTGATTGAACGCTGGCAGGACAATGTTGAAGCACTGCAAACACACGATACATCAGGACCAAATTGGGAATCAGAACCATGGCCACACCATAGTAGCAATTTTTGGTGGGCTAATAGCGAGTATGTTGCCAAATTAACTCCTCTTGTTCATCCTCATAAATTGGTATCAGTGGGCGCAACGCAGTTCAAGGGGCATGGGCATTGGCGTTTCGACCATGAGGCTTGGTTGGGCAGTAGTAGCCCAAATGCTCACGAGATTGCCCGTAGCTTTGAAGTGGGTGGAGATCATTATGAAAAGCCTTATCCACCTGAACTTTATCGTACTGATTGACTTTTGATGTAAAGTTTGTAGAGTAATCGTTCTAAACGCCTAGCTTCTATTTCCCATGGCATATCCCTATAGCTCATGTCAGCATCATATAGATGTCCCTCATAACGACAAACAGGGGCATCGTAATTTTTAAGCTTGCCTGTTGCATATTGCCAAACATGTACCATTTCGTGAGCAATAGTTTGGATGATGTCCTTGCCCTCAAGTTTTCTATCTATTAGGATCGTAAATTCTCTGGGTCTGGTATTGACATCAAGGGGATCACATATGCCCCATGCATCTCTCAAATCTTTAAATCTCAAATTGATTGTTAGGTTGCTTGCTAGGCGCTTGTTACGTTTGAACAGGTACTCTGCAAAGAATTTGATAGCTTCAAGTGAGTGTTTGCGTCTTTGATAACTGGTTTTATACATTTTTGATCTCCAGCTGTTCAAATATTTAGTGGTTGACAAATCAGTGGGATATGCTACCATTTGAATATAGGAGAGCTAAATGGTTGAGCTATTGACAGAAGAACGTGTAATGGAACTTGTTACAATCTCAACGGAATATGCTAAATCACGCAATTTGGATGTGGATTGCTATTTGGCTTCCATGCTTAACCCCGACAATATGGGCAATCATGACGCTGGGCAAATCATTGAATTGCTTATTAAATATCACAGGGATTGGCTCAATCGTAACTGAATTTGTTACAAAAATACCGGTTGACGCATACCCAGAACATGCTATTATGTATTATAGCGAATGAGGAGAGCGCACATGGCTTACGTCGTTTACAATGTTGGAACAACCCAAACTGTTAATGAGAAGCGTTGGGGTCGTGAGACCTATAAGACCGAAGCTGCTGCTAAAGCCGCTCGCACTCGCATGATCAAGCGTATCAAGTATGATCCCGCTCAGCTTGCTATTGCTGAAGTTGCTTTTTATACGCAGAACATTGCTGCTACTGTTACACGCACCAACTTGATGACGGGCAAGACCTACCAGGAAAGCGTTAATACGCCCATGTGTTGCTCGCCCTCCAGCGAAACTTACTGGAGCATGTAATGGATTTTTGGGAAGAAGCTTTCAAGAGTTATGCTATCTTCTCATTCTCACTTGCGTTGATTGTAATACAACCTGTTACAACACAAGAGTTGGCGTCTGTAAAAATGGTTGACAAGAGACCATTTGGGTGTATACTAGAAACAGTAGAGCTAATAGGAGCAAGCGAATGGGTGAAGTCATTCAAGTTAACTTCCGTAAGGGTCAGTTGAGTGAGCGTGAAGAGTTCCTAAACTTGCTTGCAGTTGAGCTGGATGAGCTGGATTTCCAGGACTTTGTTGAAGCTGTCAACGACCCTGAAGGTGCTGTCTATCGTGAACTGGACAAAGATATGCAGGCTTTTGTCATTGAGTTTTTCAACAAAACCGCTTGACAATCCAACAACCTATGCTAATATAATGATATGCTGCTAAACAAGAGGTGTCCTATGCAGGTGCTTATTAAACAAGGTTCCTACCGTAATGCTCCCATTGAGAACATGGTGTTCCCGCTCGTTAAGGGTTTGACCGAGGGTAACAAGGGCTCGTTCCTTACAGTTGATGCCAAGGATGTAATGCCCGGCAGGGACCGTATCCGTGTTGTAGTTAATAGCCCTGCGGACTACGAAATTATTGGAGAGGAAGATACGATGAGCGTTGCTGCTCCCACTGTTGAATCCGTAGAAACTGATGAAGAGATTATGGCTCGTATCGGCGAGCGTTTTGAGATTATGGATGCCATGACACAGGCAGTAGTTGAGGGTGTTGTGCGCTCAATGATTGTTGTGGGTCCTCCCGGCGTAGGCAAGAGCTATGGTGTCGTTCGCAAGCTTGAGGAAGCTAACCTCTTTAACATGATTGGCGGTGACATCCGTTACGAAGTTGTTAAGGGCTCCACTACTGCTTTGGGTTTGTATGCAAAGCTTTATGAGTTTAGTCGTGAGGGTGACGTGCTCGTGTTCGATGATTGCGACAGCATTCTTATGGATGAGGTGTCACTTAATATTCTTAAGGCTGCTTTGGACACCAACAAGAAGCGGACCCTGCACTGGAACAGTGACAGCAGGCTGCTTCGTAACGAAGGCATTCCCAACAAGTTTGACTTCAAGGGTGCTTGCATCTTTATTACCAACATCAAGTTTGATAATGTTCGTAGCAAGAAATTGCGGGATCATTTGGAAGCTCTTGAGTCCCGCTCTCACTATATTGATCTTACAATGGACTCTATGCGTGACAAGTACCTGCGTATTAAACAGATTGCTGTTACGGGCGAACTCTTTAAGGAGTTCCGCTTTGAGAATAACGAGGAACAGGAAATCCTGGACTATATGGTTGAGCATAAGACACGCTGGCGCGAAATGTCAATGCGTTGCGCTGTTAAGCTCGCTGCACTGCGTAAGACTATGCCAATGAACTGGCAGCGCACCGCGCAAGTTACCCTAATGAAGAACGCTTTTTAAGGAGGACTACAAATGGTACGTCGGTATAACACTGAACTTCGTGTGTGGGAAGTAGGCTACTGGGTCAACGATACTCGTTTTAAAGTTGTTGATCTTGTGCAGGACTATGATGAGCTTGAGATCTACCGGGAGGCAGCATGAAAGAGTTTGAACTCTGTGACCGTGTAGGTAAATGGTATCGTCCATGCGATTGGACTACCTGCTATGACTACAAGGGCCCAAGCAAGTCTCTTAAGCGACACATTGATGGGGCTTGGGAGATACCTTTTCCTTTCGCAGAACTACTCGTTGAAACCGAAACTTACGTTGGCGCACTCTGCCAAACATGCGGTAAGTTTATCAAAAAGGATGAAACAGATGAACAGTGAAGATGACTTCCGTAAGTGGCAAAAAGGATTTAAGATACAATATCAATTCGATGTACAGCCCTGGCAGGACGATGCTTTCATTCGCTTGCTAAAGGACATGGAAAAAAGTAAGACTAAAGAAGTCATTGACAACGAAATGATGGCAATGGACCTGTTGGAAACTATAGTTGATGACAGTGCCAATAAGGATGCTATAACAATGCTTGATGCCATCGGAATCAGGTGTTAAATATTATGGAGATTTTTATGGACTACTGGGTGTTTGGTGTACTATTCCTACTGTTTATTGCTAATACTATTTTCCAATTTAGGTTGGGTTTTTCTCAGGGATCAAAAGGCGGTTACGCTGTGGGAATGTATCATGCTGTGAGTTGGCTTATGAAAAATCACGCATTGGAATGTGAGAATAGTAAAACCGGTGAACCTGCATCCGCCGGAGATGTAGTTGCTGTTATTATTCGAAGTAATACATATGACACATTTAGGTTAACAGATAAAAGTGAACTGGCTAAGATTGCAGAAGCAACTAGTGCAGTTGAAGACAATTAATTACCAATAATTTTATCAGTAATATAACAGGCAACATGTAATGTGTTGCCTGTTTTTATTTGATTTAAACGTCATAAGGATGTATATTAATAAAATGGCAAGTTGCAAGATAGTAATTCATGATGAAGTGAACTGTAAAGTTGAAGGGCTAGACGTTGATATGCGCCGCCGCCTTGTTGCAAAGTTCAAATACGAAGTACCTTATGCTAGATACTTGCCTGCTGTTAGGCTGGGACGTTGGGACGGTAAGGTTGCTTACTTTCAATTGAGTGGTACAACCTATGTTAACTTGCTGCCGGACATTATTGAATGGCTGACTGAACGCAATGTGAATATTGAGTTGGATGACCAACGGGAACCCGCACCTCAATTTGATTTTATTGAAGTTGATGAGGCAACTTTTGGTAATGTTAACTGGCCAAAAGGACATCCTGCTGCTGGGCAACCTATTATGCTGCGTGACTATCAAGTTGAAATTATCAATAATTTCCTTGACAACCCACAGTGCCTACAAGAGGTGGCAACGGGTGCAGGCAAGACAATTATGACTGCTGCCCTAAGTTATCAATGCCAAGCATACGGGCGCACATTGGTTATTGTCCCCAACAAGAGTCTAGTAACACAAACAGAAGAAGACTACATCAACCTGGGACTTGATGTTGGTGTTTACTTTGGTGACCGCAAAGACTTTGGCAAGACTCATACCATCTGCACATGGCAAAGCTTAAACAACATTGTCAAGAATCAAAAGGAAACAGACTTTACCATTGCTGAATTTATTGAAGGTGTGGTTGCTGTTATCGTAGACGAAGTACATATGGCCAAAGCTGAGGTATTAAAAGCTTTGCTAACAGAGCATATGGGAAATGTTCCAATACGTTGGGGGCTAACAGGGACTATTCCCAAGGAACAATTTGAGTTTATTAGTCTTAAGATTGCCATTGGTGATGTCATTAACAGACTCAGTGCAAGTGAACTACAGGACAAAGGAGTGCTTGCACGGTGTCATGTGAATATTGTGCAAACTGAGGAACACAGTGAGTTTACAGACTATCAAAAGGAACTCAAATACCTTACCACAAGTCCTGAACGCCTGGATTACATTGCCAAGTTGGCCAGTGAAATTATTAAGACTGGAAATACACTTATATTAATTGATCGCATTGCAGCGGGTGAGGAACTTGCTGCAAGAATACCCAATAGCATATTTGTATCAGGAGACATGAAGACAGATGCTCGCAAAGGACACTATGATGAAATTGCCGAAACAATGGACAAGACTATTATTGCAACTTACGGCGTGGCTGCTGTGGGGATCAATATTCCTCGTATCTTCAATCTTGTACTCATTGAGCCTGGTAAGTCTTTTGTTCGCGTCATTCAGTCTATCGGCCGTGGTATTCGTAAGGCACAGGATAAGGACTCTGTTCAGATTTGGGACATAACTGGCAACTGCAAATTTGCCAAAAGACATCTCAACAAGCGTAAACAATTTTACAAAGAGGCAAATTATCCGTATACTACGGAAAAGGTATCATACAAGAAATGAAACTTGCAGTATGTGGATGTAGCTTCAGTGCCACAGTAGAAGGTGAATATGCCAACACACATTGGAGCGAACTACTGGCCAATACCATGGGCTATGAGCTTGTTAATTTTGCACGACAGGGTATTAGTAATGCTGCGATACGTGTACAAATAGATGAAGCAATAGCCCAACATGCTGACTATGTTTGTATTGGATTTACAACTGAGGATCGTATTGAACTCCCATTGGGCAAGTTCCAAAAGGTAAAGGATGGTAGTCCCAATCATACTGCATATATGGATAAGCGCAATGGTTGGCGGCATGAGCGTGGTCTACAAAACTTCAATTACGGTAATCGACATCCATACACAATGATATCCGAGACAATTTTTAGTATAATTGACAAGCTTCCTCACAATTACAGAGTTGCGGAAGTGTCTGAAAACATTAGATTGGCAGTGGAAGGATACGCTGCTTTTATGTATGATGCTCACTGGAAAAAGCAACTGGACCGCTGGGTTATTAACAGCGGGCTATGGAAGTTGCACGACCTGGGCATCCCATTCCTATATAATCCCTGGACAAATGTTACTCCAGTTGATATGAATTTTGATATGCCTGATTGGTTTCAAAAGCAATACTTTGTGTCAGGCAACATAGGCTTCGGCATCATGTGTGATCGCTATCCACATACTCCTGACATTGGTTATCATACTAGCCCTCAAGGGCAACAAGCAATAGCAAACGGCTATTGGCATTTTATACAGAATCAAAGGAATAATAATGAGAATTTTAACAGTTGAAAACACCGTATTTGAAATGACACAGTTGCCTGATGAGGTAACTGATCTACGATTCTGTGTACTTGATAACAGCAATCCAGTTGATCCAGACTACTTCTTCCTACCACTTGTATTTCTTGAATCATTTAATGACCCCGCACTTGTGCTAAGAATTGGTCCACATACTATTAAAATGCCTTACAACTGGCGAATTCTTATTGGAGAAGCAGAGATCGGCGACCTAGAAGCATTACCACTTACCAAGCTGAACGATAGAGGATTCGAAGCATTTACATTTAATCCACTCAAGAGTTTTAGGGCACAGTTCTACCCAATTGAGATCGTGGATGTCTATCAGGATGTGCGTTGGTTCTTCCCCAAGTTAAGGAACGGACAGTTACTCTGTGTACCAATCAGCAGTGGTCCTAATCCAGTGTGCGCTTATTTTGTTAAAGACATCAGCAGAGCCAGCGAATTCATTGACATTCAGAAGATTGTCTAGTATAATAAGACATGGCTCAGGAATCAAATCTCAGTGTAATGCTAAAAGCAATTGATCACAAGAAGCGTGATTACTTTGATCAATTGCCCGATGACTTAAAGAAGAAGCACAGTAGCTTTTTAGCTCTGCGTTGGGCAAGTACTATTCATGGCACAGGTGACCTGCCCAAGTATTATGTGTTAAGCACCAACCAGCAGGTTAACAAGCATTTTTGGAGTTTAAACAAACATCCCAAGCTACAGTGGTTGCTAACCAGTTGTATCAGTCCAAACATGGGTAGTTATAGGCATGAGTACATTCCCTTTAAGAGCAAGCAGGCAAAGAACAAGCGAGCTCAATTAATTGCGGAGTTGTATCCCACAATGAAAATGGCTGAAGCTGAGATGTTGGATGCAATGACAACTGACGCGGAGCTTGAACAAATTCTTGTCGATAGGGGTTGGCAGGACAAAGAGATCAAAAAGACAATGAAGGAAGTTGGTAATGACAATTAAGGCTGTTAGAATAGATCCAACAATTGGTTATGGTAATACCAATGACACATTTGGTGGTCAGGAAATACACATCATGGCTACTCCAGAATTAACAAAGTTGATGCAATGGTGGCAAAAGTGGGGACCTGTCTTTGATGATAACAGTGCAACGGTTCAGGATGCATTGGTTCAAGCTAGGGTATTGCATGAACTAGCAAAGGAACAGAGTACTCAACCAAACACTTATAGTTGGACTGAAACAACTCTATGAAGGTAGACATGTCAAGCTTGATTGCAGAAGCAGTGGCTAACGCAAAAGAGGGTGATCACAGGTGTATGTATTGTGGTAAGGGATTTATTCGTGAGAGTACCCTTACAGCACATCAATGTGAACCCAAGCGTAGAGCACAGCAAAAGACTGAAGTGGGAGTTAACCTTGCTTATCAAGCATGGTTGCGTTTCTTTGAATTAAGTCAGGGCAGTGCCAAGCTAAAGACATATGATGACTTTTGTAAGAGTCAATTCTATGCGGGCTTTGTCAAGTTTGGAAGATATTGCCATAGCATACGTGCTATTAATGCAACACGCTTTATTGACCACGTGATCAAGAACAATATCAAGCTGGATCATTGGTGCAAGGAAAAAGTTTATGATATATATCTGTTGCAGTTGCTAACAACAGAAGCAGCTGAAGATGCTCTTGCTCGTGGCATTGAACATATGCAGGAGTGGTCTGAATCAACAGGAGAACCATTCAATGATTACTTCAAAAGCATTTCATCCAACAGACTCGTCAGTGATATTAGAAACGGTCGCATCAGTTCTTGGTGTTTGTATTGCTGCGACACTGGTGTTATGGCTCTGGCTGAGTTGAATCCCGAACAGATTACTTTAATTTGGCCATACATAGACAGTGATGTCTGGCAAAAGAAACTCAAAGACTATCCTGCTGATGCGGAGATGGCAAAGTATATTCTAAAAGAGGCAGGACTATGAATTACGGTGGTATTAATGCAGACCCTGTTCCCAACCAGAGGTGGGGAAAGTGGCAAACTGAATTTTTATGGAGACCAAAGCGTATAGACAATAAATGGTATTGGATGCGTCGTATACATTATAGATTTCGTATGATATCATGGGCTCCGGGTATTGGTGAAGAAAATTACGAATTTCAATATGCCGTGGATCTATTTGATTTAATGCAGAAAGACTCACAGTGAAAAAGTTTAGTGCTGATATTGATATTGATTTTGCTGATAGAGAAGCAGTGCTCAATGTCATCAAACATGTTCCAGCAGCCATACATCGTAATGGTAGTTGGGGCAAGCACAATACTGGAGTTTATGTCAATCCCATTCCGGCTGATCCCTTTACTCATATTGCCAATATTGATTATGAGACAGCCGAGGACATGGGATATATTAAGCTGGACTTATTAAATGTTCATGTCTATAGTCAGGTAAGGAGTGAAGATCATTTAAATGAGCTCATTGCTCAAGAGCCACTGTGGGATATGCTGGAGCATCGTGAGTTTGTTGAGCATGTAATCCATATAGGAAAGCATTATGATCTAATTCGCAAGATGCCTGAGCCTATTAACTCCGTTGCTCGTATGGCAATGTTTATTGCATTGATTAGACCGGGCAAGCGACACTTGGTTGGCCTACCATGGCGTGATGTTGCAAAGACTGTATGGGAGAAAACTGAGGACGGATATGCATTCAAGCAATCACATAGTGTTGCCTACGCACAATTAGTCGCAGTTCATATGAACTTGTTAACCCAAGCGGCGAACTAGCTGTACCACACGACGCTTCGTGCGTTTATTAGCTAGATTAGCAAGACAAACAACATGACCCTGTTGCTCTTTAATGTCCTTAACATTGAGAGTAACCAAACTGTATCTAAATTCACTCCAAGTATGCTTTAAAAAAATATTGATGGGAATGGATCTATTGCTTTCCCACCACCAAACATCTGCTTGTTCTAAAAATCTACGTTTATGTTCCTCTGTCTTTAACTTGTTAAAGGCATATATGCTAATGATGTCGCCATCAAAATTCTGTATTACACCTACGTAATCACTGTGAGTGTACTTTATGAAACTTAAAAATGGGTAATTTTCCAACAGTTCTTTTAAACTTAATGACATAAATATTCTAAGACGGGGTTTAAAGTGCAAATCATCTCAGGATATTTATATAACCAAAACATGGACGCGGTAATATTTCTTGACTCAGTCATCAATAGGGAGAACACCTTAGTGTATGCTAAACCTCTACAGATCTATAAAGGGATAGATAACAAGATTAAACTATTGATCAAGAATCAAGATCAGAAATTGCAGAATCTAACAGATGGTTATATTATTTTTAATCTAATGGACAGTGCTACTCGTGAGCTAATTCTTTCAAGACGAGCAATGATCACAACAGACAAGCGCGGTACAGCTTATGTTAACCTTGCCAATATGGATCTAATGGACTTAACGGCGGGCATTTACAATTATAGCCTACAGTATACAACTGGTGAGAACGAGCAGCGTGTAATTTATAGTGATGATCAATACAATGCTCAGGGACAAGCTCGTATAGTTGATGGAGTATATCCAAATTTTGTTCCCAGCTTGGAACCACGCCTTGGTCCGTTTAACAATAATAATCCAAATACAGGTGGATTTTATGCTGATGCATCGACTGTAATTTCAGATGTTATGGAAGTTAAAGCACGATCAATTGCTCAAACTGTACAATACAACTGCTCTGGATTTACTGGTACTGTGTGGATTGAAGGCAGTATGAGCTCAACAATAACGTCATATCCAACTGATTGGTTTACTATCAATGATAGGCAATTCATTGGTTACACTGGTAGCATATTTGATAATTTTAATGGTAGATTTAGTTTAATCCGTTTTAAAATTCATACCGAGAGTGGCACACTCGATAAAATTCTTTACCGTCCATAATAAACATGCTATAATAAAGTATGTTTGATATCCAACATGAGATTGTTTCAGCATGGACTCTTAGGCGTAAGGCCAAGAGTGCTGCGTCTGGTTGGATTAGCGCAAATGCTGCCTGCTGTCATCACAATGGACAATCTCCCGACACTAGAGGGCGTGGTGGGATGTTACCCAGCAGGGCAGGCAGCGTCAGTTATCATTGTTTTAACTGCGGATTTACTGCAAATTGGCAACCTGGTAGGCGTATTAATCTCAAGATGCGAAAGCTATTGGGATGGATGGGTGTCAGTGAAGATGATATTCGTCGTATTAGTCTATTCGCCCTGGGACAAATTGATACCAGTCAAGAAATTAAAAAGGAAGCAATTAAAGAACTTCCAAAATTTGAATGTAAAGAAGCATGTCCCGGGCAAGAACTACTTGATTGGTTTGTCAATGCAGATGCAACGGCTGAAGATCTAGCGCAAGCAGAGGCAATGGTAAGTTACTTGGATTCACGTGGGCTTGGTGACAAACTAGAGTATTTTAAATGGCATAATGATACAACTACTCATATGTATAATCGTGTATTGATACCATTTACATGGTTGGGGCAACCAATGGGATATAGTGGACGTAGCATTGTGCAAACCAAGCGCAAATACTATACTGAGCATCCACCACATTTTGTTTACAACTATGATAAGCAGCAGCAGGATGCCAAGTTTTGTTTAGTAGTTGAGGGTGCATTTGATGCCATTGCTGTTGATGGGTTGGCTATTCTAACTAATGAGTGCAATGAATCACAGGCTATGATTGTTGATAGTCTTAATAGGGAAGTCATTGTTATACCCGACAGGGATAAGGCAGGTATGACATTGGTTAATGATGCCATGGAATATGGATGGAATGTGGCATTTCCAGACTGGGAAAAGGATATAAAGGACTGCTCTGATGCAGTACAACGATATGGACAGTTGTTTACAATGAAAACAATATTGAACAGTGTGGAAAACAGTAACTTAAAGATTCAATTAATGAGTCGAAGGTGGTTTAATGGAAATTAATTCAATCGATCCTGCACCATCTCCAACTACTCGCCCAACCTTTCTAGTTGATTGGATGGTTACCAAGTACTGCAATCTAAATTGTAGTTACTGCGGGCCATACGATCACGACAACCATAGCCCTCATCCAGAATTTGAGAAAACAAAGAATACAATTGATTTTATCTACGAGTATGTTGATCTATATATGACATATAAACGCGGCTGGCAAAAAGGGTTAGTGCTTAATGTATACGGTGGTGAAAGTTTAATACATCCTGGCATCGTTAATATATTGCGGGAAGTAAAACACCGGCATAAGGCGTATGAAGACAAGTGGCCATTGACAGTGCAGATTACAACCAATGCTGTAATTGGATCAAACACATTGGATAAAGTGTTAGCGTATGTTGATGACTGGACGGTTAGCTTTCATAGTGAGTCATTGCTCAAGCAACGAGAACTTGCATTAAAGAACGTAAAAACTATTCATGACAGTGGCAAAGCTGTCAGATGTATCATTATGATGAACCCTGTTGCTTGGGATATATGTATGGAAGCGGTTGAATATTGTAAGATACACGGCATACGATATACTGCAAAAGCGTTGGATACAGATGGTCCATATAGTACAAACCCCAATAAGGATCTGTACTCGTATAATGACGAACAAATGAGTTTCATCAAAAATCAATGGGTTGACAGCAAGAGTACTACAACTGCCGGTAAACAGCTATTAGTTGATAAGGTTGAAGCAAGTGGGCAAACAATTGCTAGGGATCAGGGCCGAGCCTGCTGTGGTGGGAGAAGCTTGTGTGTTAACCAGGACTTTAAAAATAGAGTCAGTGCGGTGCCACTTTCCACTTTTACCGATTGGTATTGTAGTGTGAATTGGTATTTCCTACATATAAATCAACAAACTGGTGAGATTTATAATAATAAGGATTGTAGGACCAGCTTGTTCAATAAGGTGGAACCAGTTGGGAATCTAAATGATACAGCATCAATTGTTACCCAGCATAGGGAATGGTTGGAGCAGGGTACAATGCCTGTAATCAAATGCATTAAACCCACATGCAATTGTGGAATTTGCGCACCTAAGGCACGAGACATAACTACATTTAAATCAGTTATGAAGAACCATTGGACAGAAGATCGCTGTATAGATGGTTCTATTCTTGATTTCCCCCAACAATGAGTGTATATTAAATAGATGTCAACATCGTATGATACGGGTATACAAAAGCTATTTCTTGAAATGATGATGCAGGATCCACAGAGTTTTGTGCGTGTGCAGAACATCTATAACGTGGATAATTTTGATCGCAGTTTAAAGACTGCCGCTGAGTTCATTAAGACGCATTGTGCCAATCACAATACTATGCCGACATTTGAACAAATCAATGCCGTGTGTAAGACTGATTTACAACCAGCACCCGGATTAAATGAGGATCATTACAATTGGTTCCTTGATGAATTTGAGGGATTTACAAAACAAAAGGAACTTGAAAGAGCTATCCTAAAAGCAGCTGATTTGCTGGAAAAGGGTGACTATTCCCCAGTCGAGAAGTTGATTAAAGATGCAGTACAAATCAGTCTAACTAAAGACATGGGCACTGACTATTTTGCAGACCCAAGAGCAAGACTTATGCGTATTAAAGACAACAATGGGCAAGTATCAACTGGTTGGCTAACCTTAGACAAGCTATTGTATGGTGGATTCAATAGAGGCGAGCTAAACATCTTTGCAGGCGGCTCCGGCAGTGGTAAGTCATTGTTTATGCAGAACATCGCAGTTAATTGGATGCTGCTGGGGCTTAATGGTGTTTACATTACACTGGAACTCAGTGAAGAGTTAACCAGTATGCGTATTGACAGTATGCTTGCCAATATTAGCAGCAAGGATATCTTTAAGGAAATTGATGCTGTTGATATGAAGATTCGCATGGTTGGTAAGAAAGCAGGCAACTTGCAAATTAAGTATATGCCAGCTCAAAGTACAGTAAACGACATCCGTGCCTATCTTAAAGAACTACAGATCAAGACAGGACAAAAGCTGGACTTTGTGATGTTGGATTACATGGATCTATTGATGCCAGTCAGTGCAAAGGTAAGTCCCAGTGATTTGTTCGTCAAGGACAAGTATGTGGCGGAAGAAGTTCGTAACTTGGCTAAAGAGCTACAGATGCTGCTGGTAACAGCAAGTCAGTTGAATCGCAGTGCGGTTGAAGAGATTGAATTTGATCACAGTCACATTAGTGGTGGTATCAGTAAGATCAATACTGCGGATAACTTGTTTGGTATCTTTACCAGCAGAGCAATGCGTGAGCATGGCAGGTATCAGTTGCAGTGTATGAAGACTAGAAGTTCAAGTGGTGTTGGACAAAAGATTGAACTTGAGTTTGATATTGATACATTGCGTATTCGTGATGCTCCTGAATCAGATAATGGCATTAACAAGAAGCCCAGCAACATTATGAGTCAAATTAAGCAAAAGACATCTGTGGCGCCCGCCACTACAGAAGCTCCAGCTGGTAAAATTACTGCTGAAGTTAATAGCAGTAAGCTGAAGCAGATGTTAAACAATATCAAGTCCACTAACTAAAATTAACTGCACTAACATACTGTCTCTTTTTAATTTCAGACAGTATGGACTCTTTATTTTTATAGATCATTTTACCAATATAGATATATCCTGGGCGTAGTCGTGGATCATACTCTTTAAACCCGCGAGATTCAAAGAACTGTCTGTGTTTCCTAAAATAACTAAGACAGTTTTCTCTATTAATCCTGCTTTCAATTGTGTCATTATCACTGAGTGTTACCCTAAAGTCAGCTGAGAAATATTCCCAGGGTTTAAAGGCATCATCATGTATATACTGATCATTGTCCTTCATTAATTCCTCAAGAGTTTTGCCGATCTCAACATAGTTTAGGTATAATCCACCAAATTCATAGCAGTCAGTTAGGTAATCGTAGTCTTTTATGTTTAACTTTTCTGTTTTGGGCAATTGAAAATATGTAACAACAAAGCGTGGTTGATTACTTCTTTGTAAGCTTTCAATACGATGTACACATACATTCAAATCAGCCAAAGCCTGCCTAACTTCAACGCTGGCGTTATTCCAATATACAGTATCTTGTTGATCCAATAGTCCATGATATTCTTCAAAGATGTGGTGCAGATAATTGAGTGTGTCCTGATCCATAATGGAATCTAGATGTCTATCAATTATATGGATGTAACTGTTTATTGTGTTTATATTATTATTAATTTTATCAAGTGCTGCCGCAATTTCATTTGGTTTATCATTGAGACCATAAAATCGTTTTGGGTCATCAATTTGATAATTTTTACGTTGTGCTATAGTGACTAGCTGTTGCCATTTATGGGCAACATCAGTTGGGAATATATTGAAATCCAATACTAACTTATTGTCTTGATTAAGTTGGTCAGATAAAGTAACATGACATTGTGACAGCATATTCATATCTATCATTGACACTGATATACAATAAATAAAATGGGGATACTTTTGCGTAAGACAACTCGTAGTTTATTAGATGAGATTAGTACTATGGTTCCATCTCGCGATCGCAACCTCGTGATCGAGAGTCGTGCCAATCACATCATCAATAGTGCTATAAATTTAATGCAGATGATTAGAGAAACATACGAAGGCGACGACGCCGAAGAACTGGAAAGAAGACTAATTAATAGTATCAGAGGAAAAGATCCCAACAAGTTTATTAGAGGGCTCAGGAGAATTAGAGATGAAGAGCAGTGATATAGTCAATGAAGGCATTTGGGATGATATGAAATCTGGCTACAAAGCCGGCAAGGATGACTATATCAAGCGTCAATATGCTCAAATGCAAGCCGATAAGAAAGCACAGCGAGCAGCAGGAAAAGCAGCACCAGCCCCTGCGGCAGCACCAGCAGGAGCACCTGCTGCACCAGTAAAAGCATCCAGAAATAGAAAACCAGCTGCAACTACGGCTGCACCAACAGTAACGGTGCAGCCGTAGTT
>Ga0194048_10000487_pt1 | contig 19309 bp, 19 predicted proteins | sample JunL225m_MetaG_FD_161685 | JGI IMG/M metagenome (GOLD analysis project Ga0194048, IMG submission 161685) | Anoxic zone freshwater microbial communities from boreal shield lake in IISD Experimental Lakes Area, Ontario, Canada - Jun2016-L222-5m | ecosystem: Environmental > Aquatic > Freshwater >...
GCAACAACAAGATAAGTAACAGTGTATGCAGTTGAAGCAACAATTTGCCAAGCCGCACCATTCCAAACTTCTAAAACACCAAGCGTACTATTCCACCCCAATTGCCCGTTCACAGGGCTTGATGGGCGACCTGCTGTTGTCCATGATGGAGGGCCGAAGCCCGTTGTGCCGCCTACTGTCGCAACCATATATTTCTCCTATGCCCGTGCAAATTCGCCGTGGTACTTAAACCGAGCAAGTTCGGCAATCGTACAGGCAATGTCAAAGTTTTTAAATCGTTTGTCCATCTTTGTGCCATCAGGTTTTGTAACCGTGACACGCCATCTATTATCTTTAAATCCAACATTCTTTGCACCACTGGAATTGTGTTTTGTGTTGCGCTTACGGTTTTGAGCATTGGTTTTCATATCAGCCGACCGTAAATTTTCAATCCGATTGTCACGCCCATCGCCGTTGATGTGATCAACAACTTCAGGGTAATAGCCGTGATTCATGGCAAAAATAATGCGGTGAAGGGTATGGTATTTGCCGTCATAACAAACACGCAAACGTGGTGCATTACTATTTTTGGCAACACGATCACCAGCTTTCACATTCCGAGCAACGTCAGATTTCCAGTACAAAGCACCGTCACGATACTCAAACAGGCTATGAGCTAACTCAATATCCATGTCGAATGTTTCGTTCTTGGCTGTCATGTTCTTTCCTTATGCTGTGTACGAGCCGCTGCTCGTAAATGTCAACACTTTAAATGCGCCGTTAGTGGTAACTGTTGGCGAACCCGTAGTTGTGCCTGTGTAGCTTGCTGTGGGTACTGAGAGGATAACTACGCCTGAGCCACCTGCACCACCTGCAAGGTTTGTGTTAGGCCCACCGCCACCGCCGCCACCACCAGTATTAGCTGTTCCAGCAACACCAACAGTAGTTGTTCCACCGCCTGCACCACCACCGCCATTTCCACCAGCCGCAGAAGGGTTGCCACCACCACCACCAGCATAAAATACCGATGTCCCTGTTATAGATGATGCAAGACCAACGCCACCAGCACCAGCGTTTGGCGGGCTACCATTTGAACCTACCGCACCTGCGCCACCGCCGCCCGGACCGTATGTACCTACGCCCGTTCCACCAGTATTGCCTTGCCCAGTTGTCCCTGCCCCACCTACACCAGCATTACCGCCACCACCGCCACCAGAACCACCAGAACCGCCAGCAGCGCCATTTGTATTGCCCCGACCGCCACCAACAGCGTAATAAAAAGGAGAAATAAAAGAAGTGTTGCCATTTGTATTGCTTGCGCCACCTGCGCCAACCGTAATTGGGTAATTAGTGCCTGAAGTTAGAAATGCTGTTTGAGCAAGCAAACCTCCTGCGCCACCACCACCACCTGCATCAACAGAGAATGTACCCGGCCCACCGCCACCACCACCTGCAATAACCAAAACACTTACAGGAATACCGCCGCCCGTTGCAATCCATGTTGCCCCGTTATATGTTTCTGCAATACCAAGTGTTGTATTAAATCTTGTCTGCCCCGTAACAGGACTAGCAGGGCGTTGTGCAGTCGTACCAACAGGAAGTTGTGCAGCCCCAGTAGCAGAGTCAGCGTTAATTAGAATACCCGCAGCAGCAGGTACGGACATCACATAATTTACAGCGGTGTCCACTGCGTTCAGTGTGACTGAACCGCCTGATGGTGCTGCCAACTTGATAGACCCAGCCATAGTTAACCCCAGCTTGTACCGTTATACGTTTCTACGCTACCCGTAGTAGTGTTAAATCTCATCTGCCCAGTCGCAGGACTAGCAGGACGTTGTGCCGTAGTACCCGATGGCAAGTACAAGCCACCCGTAGATGAGTCTGCATACGACAACACACCGTTTGCTGCCTGCACGTTCACAGACACGTTAGATGCTGTGTCAACAGGGTTGACCTCAACCGTACCTAGCGAGAAGGCTTTGAGGCGCAGTCCCATTACACAATCGCCCAAACTGAACCAGATGCTACGGTTACGGTAATTCCAGAGTTAATCGTGATTGGACCTGCCGAGACAGCGTTAAAGTTTGTGCCAATCGTGTAGTTAGCCGCAACAATCGAAGAGTTTACCGTAATGCCGTTGCTTGATACATGCGCCGTTGCTGATAATTCACCTGTGCTTGGCTTGTATAACAAGTTTGCATTACCTGTGTAAATGGTAGACACAGAGCCAGAGGTTGCAGCAGCAAAAGTTGGGTAAAGATTAGAAGAAGTTGCCGTGTCGTTAGACAGCGTTACACCACCTGCAGGAGTAGACCATGTAGGTGCGCTTGCGCCGTTTGATGTTAAGACCTGCCCCGATGTACCCACCGCTGTCAAAGCAAGCGCAGATGCAGTTGAATAAGGAACCGCGCCAGCTACAGCCGTAAGGTTAGCGTTTGTGCCGCCATTAGCTAGAGCCAAGATACCTGCAAGAGTCACCGCCCCAGTAGTCGCAGTGTTTGGCGTAAGACCCGTGGTGCCAGCAGAGAAAGAGTTAGCGGCAGATGCCTTTGATGCAATGACTTGAACAACGCCTGAGCTGTCTTTATAAAAGAGCTTGCCGTCGTTAGTGTTGATTGCAAGCTCGCCCGCTGCGAGGTTCGTGTTAACAGGAACCGAAGAAGCTGTCGCGCTGTAATAAATCTGAATTGGGGTGTAGCCGCTTTGTGCCATTAGAATGTACCTCCAGAAATGCCTGACCAAGTTGGTGCGCCTGCACCTGTTGATGTTAGAACTTGCCCAGCAGTACCCGCTGAAGTAAAGGCATAAGTTGAACCTGTTCCGTAAGCCGCGCCGCCGTTAGTCGGCGTAGCAGTGCCATTTGTTCCGCCATTAGCAATTGCTAAAGTACCTGCCAAGGTTACCGCACCGCTTGTTGCCGTGCTAGGTGTAAATCCAGTCGTACCAGCACTAAATGTAGTAACGCCAGACGCTGGCGCAGGTTGCCATGAGGGTAAACCTGCGGTCAATGTCAGCAAATAACCATTCGTACCTGCTGCGAGCATTGCCGTCGCACCAGCACCTGACTGATAAGGCAGTGAGCCTGCTGCACCGCCTGCGAGGTTAGTGGACGTACCGACCGCTAGACTTGACTGACTTGCCCAAGTAGGTGAGGCTGCACCCGCAGAAATTAAGACCTGACTTGATGTGCCTGCCGCAGAAAACGCATACGCCGTACCCGTACCGTAGCCTACGCCACCGTTGGTCGGCGTGGCGGTTGAGTTCGTCCCCCCGTTTGCAATTGGTAGCGTCCCAGTCACGCCTGTCGTCAGCGGCAAACCCGTTGCGCTGGTCAGAACGATAGCGGATGGGGTGCCAAGATTCGGCGTGGTCAGCACTGGGCTGGTGGCTAAAACATTATTGCCAGTGCCTGTGTTTGTAACACTCACCACCTGTTTGCTGGCGTTGAGAGCCAGCGCAGTTGAGGCTGTCAAACCAGATAGCGTAGTAGTTGATGAGGCGGTTAGCGTGGTAAACGAGGCGTCAGGAGCAGCCAGCGTTGTGCCGTTAAATGTTAAAACAGCCCCCATGACTAACTGATTGGTCAGGTTTTGATAAGCCACACCGTAAGACGTTCCGTTCAGCGCGTACAGCTCTGTAATATCACTGTTGGTGCCTGACTTGGCGGCAACCAGATTTGTCCTTGCATCGGTGGCGTTTGTTGCGTTCGTTCCGCCGAGGGCTATGGTAACGGGTGCGGTAAGGCTAAACTGAGTGCCAGTAAGGGTTAGCCCCGTCCCTGCTGTGTATGAGCCTACACCAGCGAATTGAACCCAAGTAATGGGAGTCGTGCCTAAAGTGCCACCAGCATTGGATGTGCAAACCCAACCAGTGTCGGCCTGAGTCGTGCCTGTTTCAATAAAGGCGAACGCCCCCGGCACTTCTGCCCAAGTGTCCATATCCGTTGCACGAGTCCATGCGCCCGCCGCAACCAAATAAATTCCGTTGTTTTGGCTCAATGTTTGGTTTTTAACCAAACACCTATCTCCAGCAATCAACGCTACGCCATCAACCGTCTGCGCTCCAGACAACGTGATGTTTGCCGTGGTTGCCGCCACGCAAGACGCTTTGGGGTCTAGCCCCTGCGCGACCGCGTCGACGTAGCTCTTATTAGCGATGTCATTTGCACCTGAGGGCGCTGTCGTGATTGAGCCAGTCGTCAGCGTGACCGCGTCGATTGTAGTATTTGCAGCTAGAGTCAGTTGACCCTGAGCGTTGACCGTAAAGGTAGGCACCTGATAAGAGGAACCATACGCCGCCGCGGTCACTGCTGTGTTGGCAATTGCAATTGTGCCACTAGAGGTGATCGGGCCACCCGTCAAGCCCGTGCCAGTAGCAATTGAGGTAACGCCTGAACCGGAAATAATTGCACCCCAAACACCATTGGCATACCCCTCAAAGGTAGCGGTCGTGGTGTTGTAGCGCAGTATGCCGTTAATGGGTGAGGCGCTGCGCTGAGCAGTGGTACCTACTGGGAGGGTTACGCCGCCTGTGCCCGGCACAATTGGGTCAGACGATAAAGCCACCGTGGCAATTGAGCCAACATTACTAACATTGATTTGATTGGTTGTGCCTGACACCGAAGTGAGCGTACCATCACCGAGACCAAAGGTCTGCCAAGAGCCCGCGTAGTAGCCCTCAAAGCGTGCAGTGTCAAGGTTATAGCGAACTTGACCAGTCGTAGCCCCACGTTGTGCAGTCGTGCCGTTAGGCAGCGTGATACCAGCGGTACCGGGGGCGATAAAGTTCGCCGCCAAGCTGATTGTGGGTGTCGATGAACCATCACCACCTGTCACGCCGATCTGATTGCCAGTGCCTGTAATAGTTACTGGTGAAATGGTCGAGCTGCCGTTTAAAGCAAGCAATCCTGTGCCCGAAGCGTTTGCAAGCGCTTGCGCGAGCCCCGTTAACGCAAAAGTTGGGTCACCACTTATACCAGTACCATTCGTCACGCCAATGCCATTGCCGCTCGTAGCCAGCGTGCGAGCAGCGATTGTGTTGGGTGCGGTCTTCACGATCACGCCATTTGAGGCAGACTCGAGCGAGGCTGAGGTGCCATTCAGCGCGATGGTGTAGGGCGCTTGAGCGCCACCATCGGTGATGCCTAGACCCACGCCTGTTGAGAAGTAGCGGCTATTGGGCAACGCCGTCTGCAAGCCAACAGTCAAGAATGTCTGCGTGAGCGAAGGGCTCGAGGTGATCGCAGAGACAGTCGTCTGAACCGTCAAACCGCCCTGAACGACAGGCACTAACTCAGCGCCTGTGATGGCCTGAGCTGCGGGGAGGGCTGTGATCCTGACGTCGGCCATGTTAAGGACTCAATATATCTAAATTACCGTCATTCGGCGTATTCGCTTGCTCAGTTGCGATCCCGACATCGTCTTCGTTCTGTATGTCAGGGTCAAGGATGATGTTGTTGTGCGTCTGCGCAACATCCTCATCTGGGCGAGGAAAACGTAAGCTAATCTTTTCAGACTGCCTTGCCGGCAACCTATATGGGTCAAACTGGTCACTACACGACTCAGAGCAAACCTTTATAGCGGGTATGTTGCCGTCTGCACGCATGTCGCTATAAGCTCTTTTCATCTTGCATCTGTCGCATATGAAAATACTTAAACTACTGTTGCCAATTGTATCAAGGAAGCGGGGCATTTTATACCCCCTTACCGAGTGTACATGCTGATATTCGGGCTAATCATAATGGGTGACTTGTCGCGGTTCTCGTTCTGAGCGAGCATGAAGTGCTTCTCATACTGCTGCTCAAGATAGGTCACGCGGGCAGGGTCAACTTGCGGCAGTTCCATCGCCATCTGGTGCGCCAAGCCGTTTTGAATCGCCATGTAAAAGTACTGCGGGATCTCGATCTCGCCGCTCAAATCACCCACGTCTTGGATGTACCTGTTAAGCCAGAGCTCGAGCTGAGGGCTGATGTTGTCAGGCACTGGCCAGACTTCCATGTTGGGCTGAGGGATCGTGCGATTAAACCAATACTGCAAAGGGCGCAACGCCGTAAACGAACGATTAGGCAGCGAGCTGTAGTCATCACGATTCATGCGCGACATGTTAATTGACATTGGCATCGTGCCAAATACAACCTGATAGAACCCCATATTGACGCCCGCAGTCTGCTGGATACGCCAGAAAGGCGCTGTCGCTGAGGGGTCGAGGTCGTAATAAATCCAAGTACCTGAAACCCAAGTCACCGCACCGGGTGCGTAAGCCGTCACCCAGTTCGTACCGTCTTGCGAGTACTGCAGGTTCACAGTCACAGAACCCGACACCGCGGGCAGAATGCCGATCGTGCTAATGTAAACAGGGCTGCTCGTGCCGTTAGCAATACCGATAGCGCCTGTGTTAGTGCTCAGCTGGCATATCAGGTCACCCGTGCCATTAAAGGCGTTCAGGGTGGTGCCTGAGGTGCTGTAGGCACCTGTTGAGACGTTGGTGAGCGTGCGGTAGTTAGCGTTGAGCACATCAACCGTACCCACAGGCAAGTAGTACTCATACTTATCGGGCTGCAGACCAACGATGACTTTGTTAATTGCCCAGTAATTGACGCCGTAGTTGCTCAGGCTCGAAAGCAGGTAGTACAGGCTCTCCTTAGCGGCCTGCACCTGCTCGACAGTCAGCTCCTCGGCGAGCTTGCCCGCACGGCGTGCGCCGTGATCAATGAGCTGCTGGACAGAGATCGTGGTCTGAGAGACTGTGCCGCTAGTTGACATCTACCACCCCGGACATTTCCAGCGTTTTAAGGAGGCTTTTGCGCGTGGCGCATCGCCGCTTGCGTGCTTGACTACACCAGACATTCTGGCGCAAAATGAATTTTTACGGCTACCACCCTCTGGCTGAGGGGCTTTCAGGTTCGACCCTGTTGCTGCATTGTACTTCGCACGACCTTTGGCGGTCAGCCCCGCGCCCTGATCTGTTGGCAATTTCTCGCCCCGACCGACTGCTAAAGAGACATCACCGCCGTCTTTCATCTTTGCAGTCTTTGCAGACTGCTTAAAAGCTGCTGCGGTCGGTGCTCCTGCGCTGCCTACCTTGCGCATACGCTCGCCCGAGCCCGCAGCAATACGTTCCTGCTTTTTGTGGATGTTCTCATATAGCCCACCGCTTTTCATCTTATCAGCCGCCGCAAACTCTTTGCCGACCTTCTGAGGCACACCGCCGAACCCACCTTTAGTGTGGGCGGCAGCCTGCATCAAGCGCTTTTGGGCGGGTGATTTGCTGGGCATGATTAGTTTGTGGGATTGACGTAGTGTTTTTGCATTTCTAGAATAATCGTATACGAATCACCAGCCGAGCCATCTAAAGTTGTAAACGTGATGACGCCCGTCTTGCCCGCACCTGCGTTGTTCCACAAACCGCCAAAATTAGAAAAGTCTTGGGTGTAGTTTGTATTCTGTGGGATTGTCCCAATGACTACCGGCGCAGTAGCCGCCCAATTCATCTGGACTTCTAAGCCATGCGTCAGCGTGTGCATTTTTAAAATACTTACGGCATCACAAGCCCCACCCGCATTAGAAGGTAAAAGCGCAGATGGCGTGACCTTTGCCACAGCGGATTCGTTCTCCGTTGCGCTCATGGTGGCGTAAAACTTCATAATAGCGACGCGCTCGCCGTCAAACAATGTCTGCGAGGTGGCAGTAATAGTCATAAATATCTCCAAAAAGCAGGGGGCGAACCCCCGTGCTTATTTAAAATGAACCGCCCTTCTTCATGGCTTTGTAGCCATCGCCACCTGAGCATGACATTTTAGCGTGACCGCCGTCTTTGTAGCCACCTTGTCCATTAACGACACCGCCAGTCTTGTAGCCAGCAGGAGCGCCCTTTACGACACCGCCTGTTGCGTACTTAGCGACACCGCCTTTTTTGTAGCCACCCTGACCGTTGATAACGCCACCAGTAGCTAAGCCCTTGTGAGCCTTAGATGCTGGTTTGCCTTCATGCGACATGAGCTCGCTTTTCAGACCTTTGATCTGGCGCTCTTCTTTGGCATGCTCAGACTTGCTTTCGACTTCGCCGCCTTTCTTGCGCATCATCGGGGCTCCTGCACCCTGAGCCATCGCGGCCTCGAGCATTGCTGCGCGAGGATCAGGACGACGACCCATTGCTGGGCGACCCATTGCTGGGCGCGATGGCATGGCACGACTGCCCATCGGCATAGGCGTTGCAGCTAAGGGACCAGCGGGCATTGTGCCGCCCATGGCCATCTTAGTCTTGCCGCCCTTCTTCATGCCCTTACCGACCTCGTCAACTGAGGGCTCGGTAGATTTCATCATCTTCATCTCTTTGAAACCCATGATTCATACCCCTTAGGCTTGTGTGACGCCAAGAGCGCCAGTACGGGTTGAGTTCGGACCAACGGCGATAGCTGGCAGCAAGATTCCCATAACGAGGCGCTTAGCCCCGTCTGTGGCGCTTGAGGGCACATACGTTCCACGAACATCACCAGTTGTAGTGGTTGCTGTCGTGGTGACCGCGGCAACAAAAGTGCCGGCGTCCATTGCTAAGGTGCTATCCCAACGAACAGAGGAGACATAAGCTACGTTTGTCATACGAACTGGTACACCGAGGATGTCGGTCGTACCAACAGCAACCGTCACAACAGGGCTACCAGAGATTGTGATGCCGCTGATCTGGAAAAAAGCTTTCTTGCCGTTAACAGTGGTCGAGGCAACCGCGCCAGTAACAATAAGCTCGCTCATTGGCTGACCGTAGTAGTCGTAGCCGGAGACTGTGACGTTACGGGTTGTTGGTGAGCCTGCACCAGTTGTTGTTGCGACTGCGCGAGGAACGTCAAGCTGCACAACAGTCGTACCATCAGCACGCACAACAGAAGTTGTGCCAGTGCCAGCAGTCAGTGTGACTGTTGAGGTATAGACGCTTGCGGTTGCAATGTTGTTTGTTGCCTTAGCAACGGGGACTGTGTCCCACGCATAGATTCGACCTAGAGGACCAACGCCCAAGTCCATCGGGGCTGGGTCGCCTAACGCGGAGGTGGTGTTAACCCCCATGAATGTCTGCGAGGAACCTAAGAATAGGTCGTCTGAAAATTGAGGCATTTTAAAACTCCTGTGGCTTGAACCACTCAGAATTAAATTAAAAAAGGGAGCTAATCTTTTGGACTAGCCCCCTGTTACATTACACGCCGGGCGTGCCGTACACTGCGCGAGGGTCGGTCCACGAAATCGTGTACCGCTCTGTTGCCTTGTAACGCATTGAGTCAGTCTCAAAGTCGCCTTCCATAGTCTTTTCCAGACCACGGCGCATCATCAACTTTAGACCTTCTGGCGCGTCAGTCTGCACCCACCAGTTGGTGGCTGAAGTCAAACGGCTCAGTACCGAAGCGCCCTCGGGCATCAGACCAATCGACTTGACTGGGTTGATGTCGTTGTTGGCGGTGCCGGTACGGAGCACAGACTTGAGCAGAACTTCTGCTTGGAAGACGTTGCCGGGTGCAACAATCAGCTTCAGCGGCTGAAGACGGATCTTCTTGCCGTTGTTGTCCACAGCTTGACGCACTTGGATGAGCATCTGCTCAAGCGAAGTTTGCGACAAGTTAGCCGCAGTCGAGAGCTGGTTGCTGAACGTACCGTTAACGATCGGGTGTGCAGTGCTGGTGAGCGAAACGCCATCGCCGCCGACGTAGCTGCTATTGAACGCGCGGTTCAATACGTTAGCTGCGAGCAGTTCTTTGGTTTCAATCAACGACTGTGCCAAGTGCTTGGCATAAACCTGACCGATGCGGATGTGATCGCCGTCCTCAACCAAAACTTTGGTCAACGCGAAGGCTAAGCCATAGACGTTGTACACATAGCGTTGGAGGAACAGCACGCCGCCCTGCTGGTACGAGACGGGAGTACCGTCAGGTAACTGAGGAGCCGCGCCGAAGCCGTACAGGACGGGTTCTTCATGGTAGTTTCTAGGGATGCCCATTTGCTCGCGGAACACTGTGCTCCACTCATCGGCTCGTTGGTCATAGATTCCGTCGAAGCATTCGTTGAGGATTGGCTCAACAATCGATCGGAAGTCCGTACTGCGCATTGGAGCTGCCATTTGTCATCTCCCCTTAAATAGCGTTAACGGTCGATACGAACTGTGGCTTGCTGACTTGTACGCGAACGATCACGTATGGGTCACCCCAGTTATTATCAGGATACGGGGCCAGATCAACAATCCGGAACTGGGCTGCAGAACCTGAGCCAGCCAAAGAAGCCGACAGGGTCATTTGCGACAGACCTGTAGTTGTTGAACCCGCGGTGAAGTTGCTCAAATTCGCTTCGTTACCGATTGCCGTTTGAGCCATAGTTGCATCAGTCTGGATTTCATAAACGATTTGTTGGTCGTTGTAGAAATAGGCAACGCAACTACCTGCAATAAATGCAGTACTTGCAGGCCAGTAGTTAGACACGCGACGACGACCAGTTGTGTCAGTCCACTCGACGCCTGCGAAGGCACCAGAGACTAAACCGCTGTTTGTGGTTGTATCCAGAACTGGAAGAATGACGCCTGCGTTAGGCGAGTACTGAACGGCTTGACCCTTCAGAATGGCGGTGCCATAACCTGAGGTGATTCCATTGGCTAATGCTTGTGCGCGTTCCAACCCTGTTGGGAAATACGCAGGTCGCAGACCAAAAGGTGCAGATGTTGCACTCATAGGATGCTCCTAAAAAACAGTTAAAGGGATAATGTTTTCGCTTTCTTCAAAGCTACAGGCAAAATCATCTAAAACATGATTTTTAGGACTAATTTGGTGTGGATACCTGCTTTTTACAAAGCGGGCATCCATATGCTGCATATTTTAATACTATTTTTTTAAAAGTAAAGCAAGTTAATTAAAGTGTGGCAATTTAATGTTGCTTTCATCTGGCAAGCCACCCTCGATGCTGCCCGCGGCCTTGCCTGAACGATCGCGTTGGCTCACGAGCTGCTCTTGGTCGACGCGGATCTTGTCAGCCTCGTCCATCGGCTGGTAGTGATGGTGCTCGAGCATAATGTCTTGGTAAATATCCATCGGCATCTTGCAAAGCAGCATCTCGTTGCACATGATGTGGCCAGACTGGTCGCCCTCCTTGACCTTGTACATGTCGTAGCCCGGCATCTCGTCGGCTCGCACAGGCGTGTAGCCTAGCGAGAAACGGCGATGGATCGGGTCGTACTGACTGTTTGTAGCAAGCCAGCACAGGTGAAATCCGGGGATTTCCGGGATGTTTGGCAGCACGGTCTGCTGAAACTCGTTACGCGCACGACGACGCTCGCGCACGATCGGAAAGTTCTCCTCGGGCGCTGCACGCGATGCGTCCTGCTCGGTGCGGTTGTTGCGGCTCTCGCCGGCACTGCGTTTTAAACGGCTATCCATGATTAGTTCCTTCCTTTGTTTTCACGGTCATATTTTGCGTAGGATTTGATCATCTTTGCGCGTTGATCGGGGTTTTCCCACGCGCCCATGTCCTTTATTGCCTGCACGCGGTCAGCAGAGAGCCTGAACTCGTTACCACGCCCAGTTGGCGCAGACTCACGCCCTGAGCCCGTCATGCGGGGGCGTTGGGTAGCAGCACGTTGCGGGGCTGTACCGCCTGTGCGGTGCGGCAGGTACTTTGAGACGCGATCATCAAGCTCCTCCCAGTAATCGGGGCTAGATGGGTCGTAGCCCTCGTCGGTGAGCTTTTTGTCCAAGCGCTGAGCGATTTCAGAGTCCATGTCCTTAGCCTGTGGGTCGTACCACGGGTTGCGCTCCATCCACTCCGCGGCATTGCGCTGAACCGACGGATCTGGCACGTTCATCGTGGGCTTAGGCGGCTGCGACATCTGCCGAGTTGCCTGATCCTTAATGTTTTTCAAGGATTCGTGCTTGCGTTGCGACTCGTACATCAGCTCCTGAGCCTTGACGACCGCGTCACCGTCCTGATTGGCAACGGCCTCACGCATTTTCATCTTTGCGTACTCGATCTGCACCTCGGTGTCGTCAATCGCCTTGTCCACACGCGCTAATTCAGCCCCCGAGGTGCGCTTTTCAAGGTGCGCTAGGCGCTCCGAGAGCTGCTGGTTCTGTGTACGCAGATTATTGATCAAATGACTAGATTCTTTAGTCTTTTCACGATGAATAGACTTCTTAAGGCGTCGCTCTTCACGCCGAGCAGCGCGAATTGCCTCACGATCGGGGTCTTTATCAAGTCCGTCGTTGGCTTCGACCTCACCACCCTCGGCAAGTTCGGGTTTTTCTTCGGCTTCGGGCGCTTCGCCCTCAGGTAACTGGGCGATTGCGGAGCCGTCTTGCTCCTCGTCGACCTGCATTTCCATTTTTTCTGTTGAGTTCATACGAATTGCCTCATGGTCAAGACTTGGTCAGGGTCAACCTTCGCCCACAACTCAAAATCGTTAAGAATTTGTAAAGAAACGTGCTCATCCGCGTCATTTGGGTTGGGCACCGTGAACCGATCGCCTGACCAGCGGGGTACGCGCACGTAGTCGCCGACTTGGCACCAGATGCCCTCGCCCCATTCGGATAAAGTGTCACGATTCTTGAACGCGATCGGACCAAGCGCCAAGACCTTGCCGATCATTGACTGCGCACGCTCAGTTTCGCGGGTTTCGTCAACTAAAATGATGCCGCCTTTGCTTGCTTTTTTGACGCTTTTGAGCTGCAACAACACTCGGGCACCAAGAGGGGTGATGCCGTGCACACACTGCGGGAACGCCTCGTCGAGGGTCTCAAAGTCCTTCATACTCACTCCTTAAAGCGCCATTCGGCACTTGGTTAAAAGCGCCCTACGGCGCGGTTTTACTACAAATCTTCGTCCTTCTCAGTCAAAATGTCGTCAAGTATGTCTAGGGCTTCACCTAAGCCCTGATATGTGCCGACCATGCGGTGATAGGACTCAATATTGATCGCGTAGCCGTCAGCAAGCGACAGCGCTAATTCTAAGCGCCGCTCTTTTAACTTGCCGATCAGCTCGCTGACTGGGTTAGCGGCCACGACCAGCGGCTTTACGCACAGGGATGCCGATAGCGATCGTCAAGCCCATACCCTTCTTAGGCATACCGCCGTTTTTAAGGCTGGCAATCTTTGCACCCGTTGCCTTCATTGGCTCTAGAACGCCGCCTCTTGCTGGCAGGTTCGCCGCGCCGCCCTCGGCCATCACTGCGCCGCCCTTGGCGTATTTCTGAATGACTGACTTGCCCTTAGCCATAGGCACAGACTCGCCCATTGCCATGCGTTTGTGCTGCGAGATTGCGTCTGACATGATTAAACTCCTTGAGGTTGGGATTGTTGTGCTGCTTGTTGCTGCTGCTGCTGCTGCTGTTGCGCGGCTTGCGCTTGGAGCTGTTGTTGTTGCTGGGCTTGAAGTTGCTGACGTTGTGCTTCATGTTGCTGCTCAAGCGTCAGCAAGTTGATGTCGTGGGTGAGCTCTGCTGCCTTGATCTGCTCGTCGGCGACGTTCTTCTCTTGCTTGGCTTGGATATCCGCCTGCAATTTAGCGTTATCAAGCTGCAACCGAGCCTGATCGTCTGCTGCCTTGCGCTGAGTTTCAGCCATCTGAGTCTGAACAAGCGCTTGCACTGATGGATCTGTCGGTTGCTGCTGCGCTTTGAGTTGCTGAATCGTCTGGATCATCTGCTGCATGACAGGCACGACACCCGCGAACTGCTGCTGCGTGTCCTGATGCACATGCTGCGAGCTTGCGGCGAGTAGTTTCTGAGCCTCTTGGATGACAGGCTGCACCTTCAGGATGTCAAACGGCTCGCCTAGCGCATCAGATGCGTACTTGTCCATCGTGTTCAGGTACCACAACGTCAGGTGCTGCTTTAAGTGCTCAAGCATTGCGGGGATGAACACCGGTGCCATGATGGGGCTCGCGCCGTACATCGGATCTTTTGCGTAATCCAAGTGCACCTGCAAGTGCGCCAAGTGCTCTTGACTAGGAAACGCACCGACGGGCTTGCCGAGCGTCATCGCGACGTTCTCAAGCGCAGGGTTCATCTCTTTAACATCTTGAGGGTCAGGCAGTACTTCATTGATGTCAGGAAGCTTAATCTGTTTAAGAATGCGCTTCTCGACTGCAAGGCGGTTATAAAGATCAGGGTTAGCCTGAGCACGCGCAGCGAGGGCTTGAACTTGAGCATAGCGTTGACTCTCCGCAAAGATGTGTGGATCAGAGACTGGTACAACGTCAGAGTTCTTCTCAAAGTCCTTTGAGGTGACGCCAAGCTCTTGGCTCATCTCGTCTGGGTTGTCGTCCAAGTACCAACGGTTCAGGCGCCCGATGATCTTGAGCACCCGAGCTTGGCTTGTGTGCAGCCGCGCGTGGATGGATGAGAACACCGCAGCACCCTGCTCGATCAGCGCCTGCGTGGTGCCTACGGGGGCGTTAGAGGTGACGTTAGCGATCTTCTCTTCAGCAGTCGTCACGACACCCTTAGCTGCGTCAGTCAACCAACCAAGCAGTTGAAACAACACCGCGGAGGGTTGGTTAAACGGCATCGGCATCGCGATCTTTCTCACGTCGTCCACGCCCGGTGCACCCTCGATCTCCGTGACCTGAGTGGGTTCTACGACGATAGACTGCCCTGAGACCTTACCCCCTTTCAGCTTAAGCATCGTGGGGGCGTTGTTTATATGAGCAGAATCAAGCAAAGCCCGCAGAGCGCCAGTAAGAGCAGCAGACAGACCGCCAATCAGGTGGGGCAAACCCACTGCATAGGCACCTCGCCAAGGGATGAATTTAAATTCAACAATCCAGTCGAGCTTAGTCATGAGCTCGTCGCCGTCTTCCCAGTTACGGTACAGACCCACGACCTCGGACGACAGGTCATCAATCATCAGGATGTAGGGCGCACGCTCGCCCTTGGACTTCTGATCGTCCTCGAGCTCCATCCACGTATAGATGTGGAACACGCGACGCACGCCGTCGATGTTGTCAGACTCTGACTTGCGACCCTCAATCTTGTTATTCGCCTTCTCAGGCTTACTCTCCTCAGGCTCTTGGCTTGCGCGGTAGATGTCAAGGTCAATGTAAAGCCCCGATGACACGCGAGCCTCAAAGTCGTCCTGCGTGATGTCGTTGACCTCGGTCACACGGCTCGCGGTGTAGAAGTTCGCCGCGGCAAATGGCAGGTACACGTTATCAATTGGCAGGAACTCGGCGCAGGGGCGGCGCTTAGACTCGTCGTACCAGATCTTCATGTACTGCGAGCCACCGAGCGGTAACTGGGTGAGCAACTGCTCTTCCTCGTCGCGGTACTCTTCGATCTTCTCGGTCAACTGGTAGTTCATGTAATCGCGCTTGCGCTCGGCGATCATCGTCTTCTGCTCAGTCACCTCGCCCAGAATCTTTGAGCGCACCGGACCGTCAGGCGGAAAGAGCTCCTTGATGGCGCGTGCTGCGAAGTCCACGCAGCCCTCGGCCATGATCGGATGCACGACCTTACTCGCCCCCATAAACGACGCACCGCCGGGGGCGTCCTGCCCAAGCCCCGTGCGACGCAAGCCCTCCTCGTACTGCTTGTCACGACCCTCGCGGGCGTCCTTGTCCTTCTCAACGAGCTCGATGTACTTAGACGCAATGCCCGATAAGTCATACGCACGGATGCTTTCGGCTAAGTTCTCGTAGAAGTCTGGCGAGTCTTCGGGTCCGAGCAAGTCGTCCTCTAAGCGCACGATGGCTGAGCCGTCGTCTTGCTCTTCAACGTCAGCCTGATCAAACAGATCGACCTCTGCTGTGTCAGCAAACTCGTTGTCACCTTGCGCCTCGGGGGCGATGAAGCGGCCGTAGTCTTGAGGGATTGGCATTTCAGTGGCCATAATTATTGCCTTTGTGTTAATTCATGACGCATTTTATCGAGGGATACTTTGCCGCCTTTGGCAAACCCGTAAGTTGGATGCTCTGCATTAGTCCGAACGGCTATGCCCTGCCTGTCCATAAACTGTTTAATGATGTGTAAGGCGTTAAGTTTTTGCGGATTTCTAAGTGTCTGATTTCCCGGGCCGTACTTAGCTCTCAATTCGCGCACTTCTTGGTGAGTGGTGCTGGGGTCGGCTAATGTGCGAACAATATCCCAATGCACAGCCTCAGGTAGGTGCGCTTGCGGGCTATTTCTTTCACCAATAAGCATGTCGGCAACGCGAGCTATTTCTGGCGATGAAAACGTAAATGGCGATGCCTCGTAAGCCGCAGACCCTACCTCGTTCCAATTTATAAACGCATCACGTAGCTCGTTTGCAACACTCCAGTTAATATCCATGGGCGGGGTTCGTCCTCGAAGGGCAACCCCTAATGTTGATGAAAGCTCAGCATCCCGTTTAATATGCTCTTCAATGGTGTCGAGTCGGTTGTTCAGTTCAAAACGCTTTTTACCGTAATCGGCGATGATGTTACGGGCATTGTATAGCTCATTGCTAGGTGCATCTTTAAACTCGGGTATTAAATCTCCAAGTTGGTTACTGTCAAGGGCCTTCACCATCTGAGGGGTAAGCTCTGGGTCAATCAACGTCCTGACCAACGCCCTGTGCAAATCAGGTGTGAGCCTTGAGTCGCTTGACTCACCCGTTAGCCGCAAGAATATATTTTCTAACGGCATCGGTATGGGTGTGTCTTGCCAGTACGCGCCCGGTCCGTTTGCAATCCAGCTATCAAGCTCTTGCATAATGTAGGGCGCTGTTAACGCATCACGTGCTTTTAAATTAGCGCGCACTTGCTCTAACTCTGGCATGTTTGGGTTGCTTGTTAAGCGATCAAACAGGTCAATGTTTTTATGTGCCAACTCTCTATAGGTGCGCATTTCCTCACGCACGTTGTGCCCGGGCAGTTCTGGTAGTGGATAGTAACGCCCTGTAAATTCAGGATAGGTCGTAATTGTTTTAGAAAAGTCCTTGTAGATATTTGCAAGGTTAGTTCTTTGCTTGTAGGTTAGATTTCCGTACGCGGGATCGCCTCGAGCAATGCTATCAAGTTTGTTCTGAAGAAATCTTTGATCTGCTGCGTGCTCACCCTCGAGAACAAGGTCTTGTATAGCGCGTAAGTGCACATCTGCCGGCAGTCGTGCAGCCGGGTCAGTGTTGCCAAGCAGGTCGTATGCCACCGTTCTCAACGTCTGAGGCAAGGACAACGGGTCAAACTTTTCATCGCCGTAGATAACGGGCCCGAGCGCTTGTTGAATTGTTTGCCTGTTACCTGCAATGCGGGTAGCTAAATTGTTTTTGATCTGCTGAATGGCCGTTGTAGTCTCATCAATCCGTGTTTGCAACTCTTCAGGCGTTGCAAATTCGTTCTTGCTTGCAAGGGCGCTGGTGTAACGCTTACGATAGTCTTCAAGGGCCTTGATTGCGTCCTTCTCGTTTACAGGCAGTTTCGGCACTTCCAGTAAATTGATACCGTTTGTACGCGCGTATTCAGCAAACATTGGCGGGGTCATAAACCGTGGTGCGTCAATGTCGCTTTTTATCTTTTCAACCGTGGTCCTGATAGGATTTGATTCCCAAAGCGGGCTGATGCCCATAATGTCAATCGCGTTGGTATTTCGTGCGTCAAAGACACCGCCAAGATTTTTTAGCCCGTCCTCGCGTGTGGCGCTTGAGATGTTATTAGCGTTTTCGTTGAGCCACTTAACAACGTGGGGAACAAACTCAGGCCTAATCGGGCCGTCGTCATCGCCCATGATCTGGTTAACTTTAAAGTTATCAAACGAGTTGGTGTCAGGGCGCGTGTCAATAGTTGCTTGCGCCTGCCCGTTGGGGCCACGCAGAGTGTAGTGGACTTCTTCGCCGCTCAGGATACCCTTCATGAAACTTGTCATGTGGTACTCACCACGGGGCTCTGGTGCACCCTTAGGCCGTATGCCGGTGTGCGGCTCTACGACGGGCAGGTACTTGCCCTTGTACTCAGGCGCTGCACCACGCACCGAATGCCCGCACTGCGCGAAGCAATGGTTTAGGTCCTTGGTGTCGACTGACACGTCGCGCACAAACGCGTTTAGGTCGGCCTCGGCACGCTCTTTATCGAAGCGCACCATCTTTGAGCCGTCATCATATTCGGTCACGCTTGGCAGCTCTTGGTGCCGCTTGTAGCGCCACCCCTCATACATTTTGGCGTTGTTGGCCTCAGCGCGCTGGGTCTTCTTGATGTCATCAGCCATCAACTTAGCGACCTGCTCGACCGACACGTTGCCGATCTTCTTGGGGTCAAACTTGCCGTTCTCAAGGTTTTCCCACACGTACTTTTGAATCTCAGGTAGGCCAGACAGCTTGCTTTGGTTGTAGCTTGTCAGGTCATAGATCGGCGTGTCAGGGCCGGCTTGCTCGGGTATCCCGGCATAGCGTGGCTCTTCGTTAACATCGATGTCGCCCTTACGCTCTATGGTTATCTCGCGGTCAATTATGCCTTCTACCACCTTGCCCATATCAGTTGTCGCGGTGAGGTTACCCACGTCGGGGTACTTCTCGGCCATGCCCGGAGTAGCGTTGCGCAATTGCAACGCCCGATTACGGTTGTCAAATCCCTGTGACCCAGTGGGCTGCATCACATCGGTGTCTTCAGCCACCAACGGCGTCTTGGCCTCAGCAGCCTTGACCACCGGGTCGGTCGCTACTCCTGTGCCCATCTGCTTCTGGATATACGACAGGTGGGGCTTGCGCAACCACTCGTTGTAAGCGTTAGTGTTCTCGATCTGCGGTTTAACAGGCGGTAATGGGTCCAAACCCTGCGCAACGGCCAACGGGTTGTACTCGTCAACAAATTGCTCAATCGCGTGGATGCGTATGTCGTTGCGTGCAGACGACGGTAAGCCGGCATCTGCGGCTGCTTGATACGCTGCTCTTTTTCTTTGCGCAAATAAATCTCTGCCCCACTCAGGAAGCCCCGACAACGTGTTTATTTCCCACGCGCTTACATCAAAGTTCTTAGAGGCACGGTTAATTACGGTGCCAAGGATTGATCCATCGCTGGCATAGGGTTTACCCTCGGTGTAGTCGTACAGCCACGTGCCCTTGACGTTGGGCTTGACCGCGGCCGAGGCCGTACTTGGTATCTTGGAGGGCTCAAGGCCGCTCAGCATCTCGTAGACCGATGGCTTGGGCTCGACGAACGCGCGCTGGAACTCGGTGCCCATCGTGGGGTAACCCGGCGTGATGCCGCGCTGCGCGTTGTAAATGTCGTTATCAAACTGGCCAATGTCACGCTTGATGCCAGAACCTAGCGCGCCCAGCGTACCGCGAGGTGGGCGCATAAGTCCGGGCATAATGCCTGAGATCACAGGCGGTAGTCGTGATAAAACAGGATGCACATAGTCTTCG
>Ga0194048_10000490_pt1 | contig 19268 bp, 21 predicted proteins | sample JunL225m_MetaG_FD_161685 | JGI IMG/M metagenome (GOLD analysis project Ga0194048, IMG submission 161685) | Anoxic zone freshwater microbial communities from boreal shield lake in IISD Experimental Lakes Area, Ontario, Canada - Jun2016-L222-5m | ecosystem: Environmental > Aquatic > Freshwater >...
ATACCTGTATTTGCAAATGTTATTCTTGTAAGATTAGTTCCATCGGTAACAACTGTAACTCCATTAGAAAGATCTACAGTTCTGTAAATCATTGCATAAGCTGTATTATTAACAGCAGCAGTTTGAATTACATTATCTTCAAATGCTCCATAATAACCAACGGGCGTTGGTGTTGCGGTATTGCTTAATGTACCACCTGTTAAAGTAAGACCACTGCCAACAATAATTTCTTCCATTATACCAACACCTGCCGTACTACGACCTACAAGTTTGTTAGTATTCATAGACGTTGTAATAGTTCCTGAAGTCGTTATTGTACCACCCGAAATAAGCCCTGCCGTTGCTACACTTGTTACAGTACCGCTACCTTTATTATTAAAGGTGTTCCAATCTGTACTTGTCAAATAACCTCCTTGAGATGTATTTGCAACTTGAATAGAAAAGACACCTGTTGTGTTATTGTAAGATAAAGGCGTTGTGGCTGATAAACTTGCTAATGTTATACCCCCTAAACCTGCTAATGTATAAGTTGGGATATTTAACGTATTAGAAATTAAAGTTGCGCTTCCGTTATTGCCTGTTACTGTTAAACTTGTTATTCTATTTGTATATGCTGTATTCCAATTCGTTTCCTCTGTTGTTGTCGGTATAACATATCCGCTTGTTAGTGTTAATGCTAAAGTACCGCTTGACGTTATTGGCGAACCACTAATACTCAATCCTGTTGGTACAGTCATAGCTACTGAAGTTACTGTCCCTCCTGTTCCTGTTGCGCTTAAAGTTGTTCCTGTTAAAGAAAGTCCACTACCTAAAGTAAAGGAAACTAAGTTTCTACCGCTATCAAAACCAGCTATATGAGATGCTGATACTCCTGTAAAATTATATGCAGTCCCATCAAAATTTATTATTCCTCCATCATTTAAAAATATTGAGTTGCCTATTAAAGATGCGTCATTATGGGTAATATAGGCACTTGATGCACCTACACCAATAGAACCATTCCCTCCCAATGGGTTTTGGAATATTAAATAAGCATCCCCTCCATCAGCAATTAATCCACTAAAATAACTTAATGTTGCATCTTTATAAATAAATGCTAATCCTGCATCTAATATACTAACTACAGATTGACTATTATTACTTGTAATATCTAACTCATTTGTAGTACCATTTTCATTTAGTATACTTGGTAATCCAATATTCCATGTTCTATTAGCAGATAAATTATACGATACTCCGTTTATTGTTAATGTTCTTGAATTTGGAACATATCCTACTGGAGCTATAGCTATATTTTCAGCAAATGTAAGTTTACCCTTATTATTTACTATAAATGATGGTACATGTGAGCTATCGCCATATGTGCCAGCAACAACTCCTGTATCATCATTAATTGACTCAATAGCGTCCTGAACATTATTTGCAGGAATATCTTGTGTTGAGTTAAAAACAACAACATCAGCTACATCTAATAATTTTAATCTACCGTTAGATGTGCCGATGTATTTTTTACCATCTTCACCAAAATAAGTTTTATTAGGCGTTGCTAAGTTATTTAAATGTAACTTATCAAGCGCCTGTTTTGATAATGCCATTTTAAAAGTGTTTTGTCACCCAAATTAAAAATCCTGTTACTAATGATCCAATAACTGAAGCAAGAACTGATGCTTTTCCAATCCAGTTATTTTTATGTTCATTTAAAATATCAAGTTCTTCTCTATGATAGTCAAGTTCTTTTCTATTTTGTTCTAAATGTGCTGTTATTTTACCCTGTTCAATAGCAACATTAACAAGCATATCATACATTTTATCTATTTTGCTATCTATAGGTGCCATAATTTAAATTCATTTGTTAAGGATAAAGACGTATTTCTAATGAGGTTGTGCCGTTCAGATTATTTGTGGACGACTTAGGTTGATAACAATCAAGGTTAATTATATCGGGATTTAATAATGCAATACCTAATATTATTGATGTACTATCAGATGAAGGTTGACCTAACCAAACATTTCCTATAAATAAACCATCAGAATTAATCTGATAATTACCTTGCCCTATATAAGTAAATGTTATTGTGCCAATAGTGTTATCACAAACTACCGCAGCAGGTGTACTTGCCACAACATCCCAAACTTGTGTGCTGTTATCCCAAATAGTAGGTGTTGTTCCCGTTGCTTCAAAAGGAGTTCCGTCAGTAACGTACCCTACATTACTGAAATCATCCCCATCTTGTAATTGTTCAATAAGATACAAAACACCAATAGTTAATGTTCCACTTGTAGCAACACTTTCTTGTTCTGTTATATTAGCGGTGTAAACTTTATAGCCTCTATTAATAACAGGATTAGTTGGATCAGTATTGTTAACAAAGTCTCCTGTAACTGAATTAACAGAACCTGGATCTCCCTTATCTCCTTTATTACTATCAGAGAATAATCTTTTTTTTATAAAATTCATTTTATTTAAAATATTCTACGTTTAAAACTACTGTTCCTACACCAACTATTGTTATTTGAAATCCATCTAAATTTGCATAATCTGATATTTCAAATATTGCACCATTATCTATAGGAATTCCAAAGGTTGATGATACAGCTACTGATTTATTTTGTAGCATTCTTGCTGATATACCGCTAGTTGAACTTTCTAATACACAAATAGCGTATTTAGCGCCATCAGGTATTGTTAATGATTGTACACTGCTATCAACTGTTATTTGTTCAAATGCAAATGATTTTGGACTGTTTAAACCATATCTAACTAATAGGTCTAAATATGATTTGGATTGGTTACCGAATTGTAATGTTGCCATTGTTTTATATTTTTATTTTATATTGTTGCTCCTAATGGAGGGAAAATTATATTATATTCACTTGATATTGTATCAAACATTTTAAGCATGTCATCATTGTCTATGCAGTTGTTTTTCTGACAAACTCCACCTGACAATCCTTCTACAAAAAATGAGCACCCTGATGTAACCATAGTCATTTCTTCTTCATTGCAATCTCCTTCAACAATTACATAGTAACCTTTACCATCATATTTTGGTGTAGCTACATATTTAGATTGGTATGAATTTATTCCATTAACTATACTTGTATCTATTGCAGGTATTTCAGGGAAAGATGTATGGTATGTTATGTTTTCACATATTGCAATTCCGTTAACAAATACCTGGTAATAAATATCATTACCTGGAGGTAATGTATATTCAACAGCTATTGTTCCAACTGAATTTACATTTGAAACATTATATTCATTTATTATTTCTGAATATATTTCAAGCATAAGCAATCTGTTTCTATCTTTAAGTTCACACTTTTTACCCCATCTTAAATCATTTGCATAAACATTTCCTAATTCTGCAATTTTCTGCAAAATCAGTTGTTGTCTTATTAATAAATCATTTGATGTTAATGTTGCCATTAGTATGAACCTATCATTAATGCTTTTAAATATGAATTACTTATACCTTCAGAAGCACTGTTGCCTATTTCTATTGAAAATATACTTGGATCATTTGGTATAAGTCCAACATCATCTATAAGTAAATCCACTATATTTAATGTATCTATTGACGTAACTTCTTCAATGTGAGCTACAATTACACCTGAATGAGAAAGGTCTAATATCCTTACCTCACCAACACCTCCACCATCATTATAAAGAATAACTTTAAAATGAGTTGGTGTTGCTACATTTAATGTTCCTGGAAATATTATTCTGCAAACTTCTGTAAATGTTTCTGATGCTCCTGCTTTTGTTGCATTTAATGGAATTGAATACCACGCCATTCCATTAGAACCATTAGTTCCATTTGTACCATTAGTTCCGTCATTTCCTGCAGGACCCTGCGGGCCTTGAGGTCCAATTGGTAATGTTATTTCATCACAATCTATACACATATTATATTTTAATTAGCACAATTCTTACAACCTGCTCCGTTGCAAATTTTCTGCAGTTGATTTAATTCATTATTATATTGAGTTATATTTCCAATTCTTCCATTTGCTAACATTGAATGATATAATGCGTAAGCCTGAAGGAAATCATCTACAGAATCACTTGAACAACTCTGACAGCTCCAATCTATTTTTAAAGGCATAGAAAGTATACAGCATTTAATCTGACAATTAAATGTTTGATAAATAGTTTGGCTAACTGTATATACAGGATCTTCGCCATTATTTATTTCTATAATATATTGTAATGTCATTATTTGGTCAGGTATCTTTTGAGATGATGAATAACCAAATGATGTTTGAGGAATTATTGTTGAGTAGGTTGTATCTGAAGATGGGTATGAATATAGGTTTTTCATATCTATATTGAATATTTGCCCATCACCTCTTGTTATTTTAAGAGTTGCTGAAACAGCATCAGTAGTTTCAGGATTAGGAGAACCCCATCCTGTTATGTTTGTTGTTACATTATATAACCCTGTAAGTTCTGTAAATACAAATGACTTGCAATCAGATGATTCACATATTGAAAATTTTAATGTTAAACTCACTTGTATTGTTTATTAGTTATTAAAAATAAAGAACCCCTGATACTAGCTATAGGAAAGGAAGGAAACTATTAGCCAGTAAAAGGGGTTCTAAAAACTATTAGTATTCCTTCCTTATATACTATTTATTATGCCCAAACAGGATCGTTAGGTCCAGAAGGTATTGATGCGTATGCTGTTGAAGCAACCCATGATTGTAAAAAATTATACAATGCAGCTGTTCCTGCTGGTGAATTACCATCTGATGTTGTTCCTACAGCACCAGATGATGTTGCTGGAGTTGCAATTGTAATTATTTTTTTAGATAATTGCATTACACCAGATCCATCTTGTGATGTTACATCTTGTACACCAATTGTAACCATATTATACCAAGCTGTAAAAGATATTGCAGCATTTGATAGTGTAGCTACTAGAGGAGATGTAACAACAGCGTGAGTTGTATCAATCCAATATTTTATTTCATAAACAGCACCTGTAGAAACAGTTTTAATAATTGAACCTGCAGGCAAAAGTAAACTTGATGCATTTTGAAATGTTAAAATATCTTTTGCTGAAGTTCCATTAACATATCCAGTATCAGCTAATGTTCCTGATGTAAATCCTGCTTTGCTTGTTAAATAATCTTGTTCAGGAATAGGAAATAATGTCCAGTTAAGAACTCCTTCATTGCGTTTACCAACTTTTTCAGCTACATAAATTTCTTCATATGTTCCAATACCAAGAGATGCTAAATTAATGTTGTTAACAGTTGTTAGTCCAAAACCAGTTGAGCTATCACATTGTACAGAAAAGTTTACCTTTTCAATTGTATATGTAGTTGTTCTGAATTGATTGATATCAAGTCCCATGATTTCAACTCCATAAACAGAAGCTGAACCACTTGTTCCATCACCATAAATTGCTGGAGACACTCCCGGCACAGCAGCTACAAAAGGTCCATCACTAACTATAATTGCATTAACAACTTTCATTCCTGCTGGACTAGCTCCAAATGCAGATGAATTAATTTTACCTGCAATTTGAGTTGCTAAAGATAATTGAGTTGCTGTTGCTGAACTTGTAAAATCAACTCTCAAATATTCAGGACGTTCTGAATAAAAAGTTTTATCATTTACAAAGTGCAAATCAAAACTGTATGCTGTTGCATTGTTTACTTCAATTGATCCAGTTTTCAATTTTCTATCATATCCAATAGCACATACACAACGTTGAGCTGGAGCATAATTATCTAATTTGTAACTAAATACTGATGTACCATTAATTGGAACAGATCTTTTTAATGATCCATCAACCAATTTATTTGCCACATAAAGAATTGGTGACAAAGCAACTGTAGGAGTTGCAGATGCCGGTGTTGACATTGTTTGATTAACAATTCCTAATGAAGTTATTGCGTCTGCAGAAACTGACGTTCCTGCGAAAGTACCATCTCCGATGAATACATTTGTTATTTTATCTTGCATTTTATTTATTTTTTTATATTATTGTTATTTTATTGTTTATTAATTAAGCTATATCTATATGGGTTATGATACCATTTGTAATTGTAATTGTTTTAGATGTTGGAAGATCTGCTGAAACAAATGTACCTGATACTCCTGAACCTAATGCTAATAGAGCTTGAAGAGCTGCTATTTGTGTTGCTTGTGAATTGATTGCATTAATCATTTCAGCAATTTTTGCATATTGAGTTTTTGGAAAAGCATGTACGTTAGTCCCTAACGCTGGATTTATCGGTAATGATATTGACATGTTTATTGTTTATTTAATTATTATTTATTGTTATTTATTCTTCTGTATTTTCTATTCCTGGTACAAATGTTTGTAATCTTTTAGCTTCAATTCCTTCCAGTCCTATTTTAATTGCTTCATTTACAACTTCTTGATGAACCATATCACTTAATTCACATGTAACTATTGATGTTATTCTTACAGGTTGTCTTAAATATCTAAGTTTATATCCCGTTATTGTTACATCTGATGAATGAATTAATTCAATTTTACCATCAACCATCATCCTTAACACTTTACCATCATATGGTTTTGTATATGGATTTCTTATACTCCCAGAGTATTCCTCATGTGTTATTGGTTTTATATAACACTCATCTGGTGTTTGTATTCCATAACAATTATGATATGTTATTAAAGCTCTGTCAAATATATTAATCCAATAATCAGATGGTAAGTCTACAAACTGTGCATTAGGATTAATGTTATCAGGAACATTTGGATTTGGTATTAATGTTATAGGTTTTACTATATTTTTAATATCCTCTGTCCTTTTTTGTATTTCTTCAAATCCAAATTTCTTTGTATTTGTCTCTCCATATCTCTGTTTTACAAATCTATCTTGAGCCTGATTTAACATTAATAATATTTCATCATCCTGAAAGTTTGGTAGTCCAAAACTGTCAAACTTATCCATTCCAAATTTAAATGCTTGTATAAGTTCGGCTGATGTCATTTATTATTTCTTTTTAGATTTTGCTGCTATTTTAATTGACTGATTTTTTACATCTTTAAAGAAAGCTACAATGCTGTCTATACTTGTTCCAATCACTTCATCTTCAAATTGGTAATAACTACCCTTTCGTTTAATGGCTCCAGATTCCATCATATCTTGAATTTCAATTCTTAATGATACATCTGGATTTCTTACAAAATCCAAGAACTTTTTAGGATCTTTTGTTACTTCTTTATAAAGTTCAGTTTTGATAATCTTTTCAGACATTGTATCAACACCTGTTTTACCATATAATTTTAAGTATCCTTTTCTTTCATCATTTGCAAGACCATAAAATGCTTCTGATGCTTCAAAGTTTAAATCTATTACAAGCTCTTCCATTTTAGCTTTAGCCTCTTTATCTTCTATAAAGAATTGAGCTTTAGGATTTTTGCTTAAATCAAGTTCATTGTTTGCAACTAAATCATGGTTAAGTAAAACTTTAAGTTTTAATTCATCCATATCAGATGCTATTGTAAACATATATGGTTTATCCATTGGAAGAGACAAGTCTAAAACGTGTCCCCAAAATGCTCCATTATTTTTATTTAATGTTCCTTTAGGTAAACCTAATTTCTCACAAAACTCTTCTTCTTCTTTTGGTGTTAGTCCAGTTTTATATGAACCACCTTTTCCTATTTGAGCTCCTTCAATTGTTGTTCTTGTATTTGTATAAGAACTAACTCCTGAGAATTTAATTTTAGTTGCCGGTTTAATTACAACTGTTTTTTCTATTACTTCTGTCATTTTATTTTTTTCCTTTTAATTTTCCTTATTAATTTACTCCCTTATTATTTACTTTTTAAAGGGTAGGTATTTCTACCCACCACTTTAAAAGATTTTTATTATAGATTAGCTACGTCCAAAATTAATTGTGCGCCATCTGTTGGATTTTTCATCATGATACCTTGTTCAGACATTGCAATGAAATCATATCCGTCTTTACCTGTTGCAGAACTTCCGTTCTTTTTAGGACCAGTTGGACCATACAAACCTTCAACATATGTACTAACCATCTCACGTCCTTTTGTATAAACCTTCATAATATTAGGCTCACCATTAGAATATGATTTAAAGTTTAGGAATGTTGCTTTGTAAGATTCAGCAGGACGTCCTGTTTTTGGGTGTAATAAACGGTTACGTACTACAGAGTTATAAGGAGCATATTCTTTCAATGTCATTTTATCACCATTCAAACCTACATAAGTCATAAACTGAGCACCTAATTTCAAGTCTTGACCTGAACCAGTTACAAAGTGAGTATCAACCAATGTATAGTTAGCTGCTGATTTTTTCATTGCCTGGTCAAATAGATCCATGAAATTTCTGCCACATAATGCAACATACTCACGAGGACCATCTTCTGTACCATTGAATGCTAAATCATTCATGAAATTTCTGATAGTTTGTTCAGTTAAATCTGTGTAGTAACGTTTGTTACTTGGAGAGATTTGTTGTTCAAGACCTGCAGATAGATATACAGTGTTTCCACTTGCACCTTTCATACCTGTAGTTGTATTAGATTTAACGTTAGATTTACCATACATCAAAGCTAATTCAATTTCATCCATCCATTGACACCAGAATTCCCACTCAGCATATTTAACCCAAGTTTTAGCTAGTTCATTTCCATCAGGAGACATAATAGCAATATTTAACACTTTATCATGTACAGCACCTGTAATACTAAATTTCTTACGGAATGTTGACATGTAGTTTTGTAATCTCACTGGAGTCACATAATGTGTAATACCTGAAGTTTCAGATGCATCATTTTCAACAGCATTGAAATCTTTTGACAACTCTTTACCTACTACAAGTAAACTTGCAGGAATGTAATCAGCTGCATTATTAGTAACCATTTGACATGTTAAAATGTAATCAACACCATCAAATTCTGGCTCTGCCATAACACGGAATGAATATGTTGCATCATCTGGAACACAAACGTCACCAATAGCAAACCAATTTTCACCAACACCAACTTTAAAAGTTGTTTCAGCAATACCTGGGGTAGCTGTAACACCATCAAAAATTGATCTAGTAATAGCAATAGCTCTACGGCTATCTCCCATAACTGACCATTGGTAAATTATATCATTCATTTCTTTAGATTTACCAATTCCACCTGTTAGGAATGATAAAGCATTTTTATAACCATTTTGCATGTTATATACTCTTGTTACTACTTGAGATGCCATTTCTGGTTCTAGTAAAAAGAAAGAACGCAAGTGAGATGCTTCTGTTAAGCCTGCATGCCAGTTGCCTTTTGTGATTTGTAAATCGCTTATTTGCATTTTTTATTTTATTATTTATTGTTATTTTATTTATTGTTTATTGTATTGCTTTACTCTATCCTACAACTTTTTTAAAGCCTGAAAATGGATTTTCTTCTGTTTCAGGAATTATTTTATTATCTCTAACTCCGGTTTTCTTTACAGATGTGTCAGAGTATCTGTTTAATTTAGATTTGAGTTTTGAAACCTCTCTTGTTTGAACTTGTTGTTCAAGTGATTTTACATCCCATTTATTTTTCAATAAATATGCAAACATATATCTTGAGTCTTCATTTGTCTCACTATCAATTTGATATTGAGTTCTTCCGTCTTTTCTACTAACAGGTTTTGTCATATAATCCCAAAGTTCATTTTTAGCTTTTGGTGTTATTTTGAATCCTCCTATTGTTTCTTTTTCAAACAAACCCTTTCTAAAGTTTTCCCATTCTGAAATTCTCCTTGATTCCTGTTCAGCAGCATAAGATTTTTGAGCTTCAAGTAACATTTGTTTTTGTTCACTCTCAATCTTTTGAAGTTTTCTAAGAGCTGATCCTGCCTTCTTATCTAGTTTACCTAAATCCTCAAGATCAGTTAATTCTTCTCTTATTTCTTCATCTGTATATCCTTCAAGTCTCAATGACTCTTCTATAACATACTTTTGATTTTCTTCTGATGATATATCAAAGTTTTCAAAACTTCCGTCACCATAATAATATTTATGGAAATCTGAAGGGTTTCCTCCATTATCTACAAACTCTAAAAATTTTTGTGCGTCCTCTGGTAATCTATCTCTATCCTTTTGGATTCCTTTACCAACACTTTTTGCCCAAACTTTAGCTAAATCAGAATCAGATTTAATTTCTTCTCCTTCATCAACTTCTGCCAACCCTTGTTCTGCAAGGAATTGTGCAAATGCACCAAACTCATTTAAGTCAGCCTCTGGCTGTTCTGGCTCTTGTTCTGACTCAGGCTCTTCTTCAACAATTTCTTTTTGTTTAGCCTTTTTACTTTTAGATTCAGCTTGTACTTTTGCTGTTTCTTCTAAAGCTTTAGTTTCATCTTCTGACAATCCTGATTCATCAGCATTGTTATTTGGAGATGTAACTGATTCAGTTTCATCATTAATAACTGAATTAACACCTTTTGGTACAGGAGCATCTAATAAGCTAAAATTCTTAAATAGACTTTCTTCTGTTATTTGTTCTTTTTCTTTTGACATTTTAATTTCTTCCTTTTTAGTTTCCTTGTATTATTAGTAATATACATTTATTTGTTATAAAAAGCAACTTACTATATGTAAATTGTTTATTGTGTATAGCGTTTTATTATTAAAATTTTATTTAAGATTCTCTAATTTATAAATAGTTCTGTATGTTAATGCAGATATTTCATCCAATTGATTTTGAATCCATGTTTCTGTAAACATGTTATAAACAGATCCGCCATCAGTTAATATTGCTAATGATTTAAGTAATGATATAGCATCCATTTTTGTAGATGAAGGAATAGATAATTCAATTACTCCATATTTACCTTGATAACTTTCTATTAAAGTATCTGTTAATTCAAGTATTTCTTCATAGTAATCATTCAATGCTGTATGTGCAGCATGTGCTCCTGGACCTTTAACTGCTAGGTGAGTTAAATGTATTTGATCTCTTATTTGAAACAACTTCCCAAAGAAGTCTATAGGTTTCATTGTGTTAAACTGTAATGCCATTTTTATTAATGTAATATTTTTCTATCGTAATCTTCTTTTTCTAACCAATTTCTTTTTCCTGATTTATCATCAAAATAATTATTTATATCCAAATGTATTTTTGTTTGATTGTTTATCATCTCTTTCATCTGACCAATTGTTATATTTATCATAAACTTCTTTTGTTAAATAAGTTCTTAATCCATATCTTGTAGCTACCTTTAGAGCCTCTTCATAGTTTTTATATTTTGAAATGTTTTTCATAGCTTCCTCCAATTTATCCTTATCTATTTTTTTGTAATTTGTGTTCCAAAATCCTCTTTTATATATAGTCATATTTGGATCATCTAGTCTAACTGGAGTTACAGATCTTGGATAAATCTTATCATTAGGAGTCATAAATTTTTTATCTTGTATACCATCAAAATAAGTTTTTATTTCACCTTCTCCTGGATGATGTATTACAAATCTTCCAGGATAATCTTCTATTGGAGCTCCTTTTGAGAAATATACTCCTGGTGTTCCTGTAAAATTATTTTCTCCTGGAGGCATCCTAGCTTCTCCTGAGTTAATTAAATCTCTTAATCCTTTTTCATCTCCTATTTTTCTAAAATATCCACTTTTAGGAAGTTCGTCAGGTAATATTTTTGGTAAATAACCATGCCATAATGTGTTTGTAAGTATATCAGGATTGAATCCATTTTTCACTACTTCTCCATTTTGATTATAATTAATAGTCCTTTCTTTTAATTTTTTAGCCTGTGCTTCTGGAGTTAGAAAGGAATTAAATATTTTATCTTCATTAGATTCAGGAAGTATTTTTTTAGATAAATATGGTTCTAAATCTCTTGATAATTTAGTTTCTTTATTAGGATAAATTACTTTATCATAAATAGTTTTACCAAGTTGCTCTTCTTTTAATATATCTTTACCTTTAGATAATTCAGCAATTCCTGGAATTCTTTTTGCTATTTTCATTAATGGCAATTCTGGTAAAATACTTGTTCCTACATCAAATGCTAAATCTGATAATTTATCTTCTATTGGCCTATATTTATTATTAATTTCATTATTTGCTGAGTAATTTGAAACATCCTTATTAATTCTATCTATTTCATCAGGTGTTCCTTTAATGCCAATCATAGATTGATTCTTTCTTTTATTATAATATTCTAATGCTAATCTATCTTTTTCTTCTTGTTGTAATTTATTGCTTTGTTCAATTAATTTTCCTTTCAAATAAGGATCTTGAAATTGAGGTTGAACAGTATTATCACTCTGTTGATTATATTGATTATCATAAGACATTGAATATTTTGGTTTTGTATCTCCGCCCCATTTATATTTTTTAACTTGATTAGGTTTCCCTATTGTATCATTCTGCCATTGTTGAGGTGTAGGAAAATATCTTGTTCCATTAGGATTATCTATAAAGTATGTTGTATTCCCTTGTTGATTACTCCAATTAGGATGTGGTTGATAACCATATTGAGGAGTTGTTCTAATTTCTTCTTTAGGTTTAACAGGAATTACAGGTTGTTTTACAATTTCTTTTACTGATGGAATTGGTTGTTCTTGTTTAATTATTGGTTTTTGTAATACAGGATGCTCTATTGGTTTTTTATATTGAGGGCCATAATAATCATTTCCTTTGTCAGTAAATACATCTCCAACTACATGAAAATTTGTTGACATAGGATAAGTTCCTTTGTTGTTTTTTGTTAATCTACCATAGGATTTGTAAAAGTCATCATTATAAATCCTATCAACTTCAGACTGTGGAAGTTTTTGATTTCCAGTAGCTCCTACTAGGTTTGAATTATTATTATTAGGTTTATATTTGTCATGCAATATATTGCCTTCTATACCAGTTTTATTAAGAACAAGACTGTCATTATACATCTGATTAGCTTTATTAAATTTAGCTTCATCAGTATAAATCCTATCATAAGGTTTAGGAAGAGTTCCTCCATCACCAAATTCTTGTAGTCCTTTATTAAATGAAACTCCTTGTTTAGTTCCTTTGTGTATTTTATCTGATAAGTATTCTTGCTCTGTTGGGTATTTATCAAAATATTCATCTCTTGAATATCCTTCTGAATTTATTTTATTTTCATCACTATAAAATTTTAAATCATCAAGAGTATCTAATCCTCTTTCCAAATTAATTGGATATGGTGACATTTTATATTTTGAACCAATTGGTGAATTCCATTCTTCATCTTTTGGATAAACTATATCATCTCCTATTTCATTATATTTATTAACAACATCCCTGTATGATAAATTTGGGTTAGCTGTTTTATGAGCCAACATATAATCAATTCTATCTTTTGGTGATAAATCTCTCCAAGCCATTATTTATTTTCTTTATATGGTTCATATAAATCACAGCAATATTCTTCATCTCTAAATGGAAGTTTATCATTTCCTTTATTCCATTTAATCCATTCTTTATTAATGCATGCCTTATGATCTTCTGATAAAAATTTACAATTACCACACATACTTCCTCCTTCAGGAACTCTCATTCCTAATTTATGATTTTTTGGATATTCAAAATATCCTCCACCCATTTTACCTGTTTTATCTACAATCATTATTTCTTAGGTTTTGATTTAGCTATTTTAAGTTTTGTAGCATTATCTTCTTTAGATATTTGCTTTTGTGTATTAATTTTATCTTTTTCAGCTTTAGCTCTAACTAATGCATCTTGTTTTTTAGCCGCTATTTCTTTTTCTTTAAGCATTAATTCTTTTTTCTTTAAATCAAGTTCCACTTGTTTTCTGTCATGTTCAGCTTTGTGTTTATCTTTTTCATGAGAAAGTTTCTGTTGATCAATAAATGTTTTTGAATTAAGTTCCTGCTGTTTAAGCGCCATATCTGTAGCAGCATTAACATCCTGTTCTGGAACCTTTAAGAATCCATAAGCATTAATTTCAGCTGTTTCAATTCTTGTTTGAGAATCAGTGTCAATTTCATATCTTTTTAATTCTCTATCTAAATCCTTTTGTTCTGCCTGGAATGCTTCAACTGCCTGTTCATGTTCCTGTTGTGTTTTCTCAAGTTGAGCCTGATGATCCTGTTCAGCTTTAGCATTATCAGATTGACGTTTATAAAACTCGTCTTCTTTAGTTCTTAATATATTAATAATATCTTTAGGAGAGTCATTAACAATTGTATCAATTATAGTGGATAAATCAGCTTTCTGTTGTTCCATAGCTACCTGCGCTAATTGATCAAGTTTAGCTTTTATTTGTGAATCCTTTCTTAAGTTAGAAACAAATACAGAAAACTCTGAATTTTCAAATTCAAATTCTTCAAGGTTTAATATTTCCAATGATAGGTCATCATTAACATACTGCATCACTTTACCTGTTCTCCAGGCAAGTTTAGCAACTTCTATCAATGATGTATATACACGTCTTTTAACTTCACTATGGGCTTCAAATAAATAACCGGTAATTTTAGCTGATTGAGATGTAGCCTGTTGAACATTTGTTACAGCTTCATCAGTTTTAATAGCACCCATTCTTTGAGGATTAACTCCAGATACAGCATAAATCTGCTGTTCAATATACTGAAGATAGTTCATATACATCTGAACTGAAGATGCTAATGATAAATCTATTGCCTGGAATTGATTAAACCTGTTGGCTAATTGTCCAGTAGCAGCACCCTTTCTTCCTTCTTCAAATGAATTGATAAAACCTATTTTCATTTCTTTTAGATAGTACATCCATTTTTCAATATCAATACCTTCTGATTGAGGAATTTGTGCCAAGTCCATCAGGAATATTTTGCCCATATCAGATGCAAATATATTCTGAACTTTATATGCAATAGCATCATATAGATACTGATATGGTTTAATTCTGTCTATAACAGAAACACTTCTGCTATTTCTTGCTTCATATATAAATCCAGAATAACCAAGTTTGCAATAATATGGATTATCCATTCTGCGCCTTTGATTTGGCTTTGGTTTAATATCCAGATAAATATCAGCACCTATTTTAGTTCCTTCCCAGGCTTCATTAATCCAGAACCATTCCACTTCAGCATCAGGATATATCATTTTGAAATCCTTCATCATTGGACTAAATGTTTCATCAATAAGTTTTTCAACTTCTTCTCCTGAATCAACATCTGTATATGTTAATGTTCCAACCTTTTTCATTGACATCCATTCAACTCTTGTTACCCTTACAGCATAATTATTTGAGTTATTACCCATAAAATTACTTGTAGGAGTTACACCTGATAATACCGGTTTGTTATCAACAATATTAAATTGTGGCTCAAATCCACCTGCTGTTAATGTAGATCCAAATGTTCCCTGTGAATAAACAACAAGTTTGTCAATTGTTTTCTGATCAAGCTGATCACCAAATTCATCTATAATTGATGGAACAGTTAACAGTCTTTCTTCAATTACTGCTAATGCATCATCAAGGAATACATCAGAATCATCCATAACAACAGTTATGTTTAATGGATTACAAACCCTTATAATAGGTTCACCATTTTGTATTCCTGTCCAATAAATTTCTTCTCCAACAATTAAGGCATCCTTAAATCCAACATTGAATTGCCATTTCAAATTTAATCTTTTTTTAAGTATTTTTAATATCCTGTTGGCTTTTGATTCTATCATATCTGAAGGCGACATTTTTTCAGCTTTAAGAACCTGTTCAGGAGTTGGTGGAGGGTTATTGGGATCAACAGTTGATGGATCTATTTCAGCCATTAATTGTTGTTGAAGAACTTTAACTAATTTATCTTTAAGTTGCGTTTGTTTTCTATTTAAATCTTCTGGAGCTTCAGAATACACTAATGCATTATCAGGCATTTCTGCTTCATCATCTAATAGTAAATGTAGTGGTTGAGATATTTTATCCAAATGCATAAATGTGTCACCAAATGTTCCTGATGTAACTCCTAAAGGATCACATATTTTTACAAGGTCACTTGGATTAATTATACCATTAAATAAATCAAAGTTTATAATCTTTCTATTTCTGTCAGATCTTAAACTACTCCCGTTAGTGTAACGGAAATTTACGTAGTAGTTTACACTATTCTTTTTCCACTCTTCATCTTTTTTACTATCTGGTAATTTCTGTATTGGTAAAGCAGATTGAGATCCTGCTGCTACTATATTATTAAAGCTATCTGATGCCATTTATTGTAATATTTTTAAACCTCTAAATTTTTCACTGTTTATTCTTGCTTTAAGCCATTGCTTTTGAAGGAATGGATCTCTGCCTATTGAGTTAGTTGAATTAACCATTGAGTCAACATGTATTTTATGTAATTCTTTTGTCTGAAGAATACATAACATAAACGCTATAACCCTATCAAAGTTGTCTTCAACATTGTATGCTATAAGTTCCTTTAATAGTCCTATTGATTTAATTCCATGGAAATTAAACCTTATATTACCATCATCTGTTTTTACTTCTGTATATAACCAGTCTTTTAAATATAATTCACACATATCTTTTATACCTGAATTTCCATTTGACCCTCTTGTCATGTGTACACCATATCCACGGTTAACCTTTGAATCTTTAATCATATCTTTAATCATATGATCAGGTTGTTCCCATAACCATCTTAATGAATTCTTTTCATTAAAATAATTCTTAAATCCTTTTAACTGATTTTCATATAACACTTTAGCATTATAATATATGCATAGTTTTCTGCAATTCTCATAAAAATCATCTGCATATTTTGGTCTACCTGTATATTCAGCTACAACAATATTACTTGTACTTCCTGCTTTTACAAATCTCTTATAAATATAAAATGATCCTAATGAACCACTACCTGACTTGTCCATATCATAAGGGTCACATCCACCTACATATAAACTATAAGGTATTTCTCCATTAATAGTTTCAGGTCTTTCCCATATAGCAATACATCCTGTATTGTCTTCATCAGGTTTAATTGGGAATGATGTTATGTAATTTAATTCATCATTTGGTCTGAATTCATATTTATCCTTAACCCAAACTAAATCTCCTTTTTCAACTTCATTTCTTTTGCTTGGTGTGGTTTCTAATTCTGTTAACCAATCCAGCATCTCTGGACTTGCAAATATTGCTCCTTTATTTCTTAAGAATGCCTCTTGCCATGTTACAGGATACTGTGTTGTTGCCAAGTGTATTGCTCTTGGATCTAATCCTCCTTTAACAGACTCTCTGTAATACATTATATCATCAAGTGCTGCTAACTCATTTGAGTTGCCATCAGAATCAACCATAAGTTGTCTGTACCATTGTGATTTAGGATCTTTACATTCACCCCATCTACCTTTTGTAGCTGATGAAAAGAAACCTATTGTTTTACCAGCATCATCTTCATCCTCAAATTCAAGCATATTATATTTACGAGGATTAGTAAACATCTCGAAGAAATATTTAGATCCACTATCCATATCACCTGATGATCCATATACAACTGCTGTACCTGTGTAATTAGAACCATTTTTAATTACCGGTTCTGTAAATCCCCATGACTCTGTTATATTAGGAAATAAACCAGCTTCATCCAATAAAAGAATTGATGCTGATTTACCTGCAACTGCTGCTGGTCTGTCTTTAAATGTAATAGACTCTACAGAACTCATATATCCATGCCACACTTTAACACCTCCAATATCCTTCTGATGTTGTGACATAAAATAATCTTTTAAGTCAGGATTTCTAATGTGTCCAAAAGGTGTATATTTACCAAGGTGATTTAAATAACCAATAACCATATTCATTGTTCCTTGTGAATATGTTCCAAGGAATGCTCCTATAATTGTCTTGGATTCTTTATAGAATGTATATTCATGCGTAGCTATACTTGCTCCCTTATAACTCCACCCCTGACGTCTACCTTTAACTGCTGTTAATGATTTCTCATTTTCCTTGCAATATTCAATCATCCAAAAATACTCATAGTCCAAATCAACAAATCTTGGAAAATTATATGTTTTCCTTTTTCTTTTTGTAGACTCATCTTCTGATTCAGATAGTATTGGACAAAAGTTTAAATAGAAAAAATAGTTACCTGATATTTTAATACCGGCACTATTAGTCATTCCATTAATACATTTATTTTTTACTTCTTTCCAGAACTCTTTATATTCCTCTATTTCTTCAGAAATAATACAATATGTACCATATTTTTTCCAACTATCAGCAAGATAGGTAAATTCTTTTGTACATGTAAATTTCTCTACATTTGGAATATATTTATTGTATTTCATTATTTATATTTAATAATACCTAATAAAAATCCCCAAGCATGTAATTGAAACTGTATAAAATTTTCATTATTCCTCATTTCTAATTTTGGTATTAATGATAACATAATACCAGCATCCTTACATTTATATAAATTAAAATATGTAAATTTAAATTTCTTCATTTTCTAATAAACTTAATTTAGCTCCTCCTCTTATTTTAGATCCTATAGACTCTTCTGCCTGCACCTTTTTTTCCAATATACTTAATGTTTCAATATTTTTACCAAGCTTTTCTCCGGCACTTAAAACACTTTGAATTATCTTCATAGACTGTTCTATGTTGTCTTCATCAAATTCTCTTTCTTTTAAACTATCAAAAAATTCCTTTACTTTAAACAATGCTGATCTATAGCTTTCAAGTAACTGAACACTAACAGATTTATTAGCTTCCTGCTGTTTATTTTTTTTAATTTTATCAGCCATTATATTCCTTTTAATAATTTCTTTCCCTCAAACTCACTAACTATTTCAATCTTAGGATCCACCTTCTGTAATCTTGTTTCCACTTCAGAACTCCATTGAGCCATTCCATGCATAACTTCTTTCATTTCTTCAAGCATTAATGAATGCCCTTTAAATCTTGCTTCAAGATTAATTATTCTTTCTTCAATTTCTAATACAGCTTTAACTATATCAAATCTTAACATACCTGAAGCATCCTTGTTAGTATATTTCTCAACTATTGTTTCTTCTCTTTTATTTTCTTCTTTCATTATTCCATTGTTTTTAATATCTGATACAAAGCTTTTCCCATTATATCTGTATATATTTCATCATGATATAATTTTGGATAACCCAAAGTTAATGTCATACAATGTATCAGTTCATGATAAAATGTAGACTGTTTCTGTTCTTCATTTAAACTTTTTAATATTTTTATAGTGTTATTGTTAGGGTTATATTCACCCCAACTCCCTTCTTTATCAACTTTAACTACAAGTTTAACTTTCACTGTTTCACCAAG